>BNJS01000448.1_pt1 | contig 262294 bp, 377 predicted proteins | sample 8540461 | NCBI WGS metagenome assembly BNJS01 (sample SAMD00202454, study PRJDB9452) | human saliva metagenome | isolation source: human saliva | place: Japan | reverse complement strand
ATTCCATTAAAAGATTTCTCCTTGACGGTTCCTTTGAAAGATGCGTCTGCTTACCGCAAGAACATGCTTAGATATCGTTTACAGCCAGAGCTTGAATATCCTGACTATTATAAGTAATTCGCCTGCTGTTTATTTTTAAACCGGCGATGATAATCAAAGTTGATTTTGCCGCCGCCGCCGACGCCTTCTCAATCGCAATAAACATCGCCCTTTCATTGTAATATCTGTACTTTTCAGCAAAAAATCCGGCCGCCGCCTCTGGCTGGTAACTTTGCCTTCAGAACTCAATTTTATCGCGTAATCCCGCCCCATTATTCCCGCATGCACCCTCTCCAATCAGCACCAATCCGTTTAAATTCCAGCGTCGCGGTTTTCTGCGGCAAAAAATCTGCCACAGTGTTGCAACTGAATCGGCAACTGCATGGTCAACGATCATAATAACGCTTTGCCAATCGTCGACCGACCTATAGCGCCGTCAAAATCACCCATAAACAACACTGCGCGAATGACTTTCCTGTTGAAACAAGTTGTGAACAAAGGCATGATTCTTTTCACCAATCTTTTTTTTATGACTGAAAATATTCTTCTTCCATGTAACCATCATATTTTGACTGAAAAAGACATCTACTTCAGCCGCTGAAACCGTAATTTCGTCAGCGGCCGGTACGAGCATATATTGAACGTATGTTTTCCGACCGCCGTCGCTGATTTCATATATATTTTCCATTCGGCTTCCTAACACCCGCTAAAATAAGCTTCCCATCACTTCAAGAAAAGAGTCACAGCAAACGGCATCGGTCCAAAGAAAGACAAAACCGCCAATGATCCCTTCCAAAAGCGAACTGCAACCGCCTGGCGTTCGCCGCGGCATATATTCGTACATATCAACGGTCAAAATGACAGGACAATGTTCCGCTTCCGCGCCGTTATTACCCCCGCCAAGTACGTTTTTAACTGTCGTTCGTCCTTCCAAAGCCTGCTTTTTTCCAGCGAAGCTAACATTCTCGTTGATATAACGAAGAAAGGACAAAGAAATATGCCGCGAGAAGTCCACTGCATCAAAGGCTGGAAAAGTCATAGCGTCAACAAAAAACGCTGGGTATAACCCTTCCATCAAGGTTACAGCCGTAAGGCACCGAGGAAACAGCTAAAGCTGTCCTTGATTGATTTGTTTAGAAAACTTATTTTCATGATGTCCTTCTTTTTAAGAATGACAAGGGATGACAGCGATACCCCTTTGCAAATATAAGCAATTTTTAATACCGCTATTATATAAGATAAAAAGAGTACTGCCAACAACCACACCAAAGGATTTCTTTATCCCCATTTATCCTGTGGACAAAAAAGAAGAACAGGATATAATAAGAAGAACTTTTATTATTTCATCCACAAAGAACACCTCATCCTATCTTTCTTTTTAGGATAAATTGTGGATAACTAAGACGTTCCACAGCGGCAAAAAGATTCTATTTCAAATGTCAGATATACCAAAGAAGATATCCACAGATTATTTTTTCAACCACGAAGGTTATCAATACAATCCGCAGGTTTATCCAATACAAAAAAGGACTGAAAGCAAGTTTAGAGAGTATGATAGTCAAACGAATATTTTAATCAAAGGAGGCACGCGGCGATAACTGCAATCCAACTGCGGCGCTAAAACGATTTTGTCAAAGAACAAATGGCTAACGCCTTTTTAGCCGAGGCTATCGCAGAAGTAACGGAGGAGCAAATCGTTATCGGAGCTGGAAAATACCGCTCATCAGCTTTTAGAAATAATTACAGCAAAATCATTCAAGTAGCAATTGCTATGGTTACCGATAAAACCATGAATTCTGGTTTGCCTTAAAAGCCAAGCCGCTGTCAAAGAATCGATATTTCCACTATGATAATAACGAGGACGCATATCATTTAAATAAACGATACCTTGCCCCGCATACCGTTTATAACGCCGCCGTAGTTGTTGCCGATTTCTCCAGCAACATAACCTGCTGTTTATTTATGGTGGCGTGGGACTTGGTAAACATACTACGCCATTGCTCACTATATTTTTGAAAATCATAAGGATTTAAATGTTCTTGTATCCAGTGAAACCCTACCAATGAGAGATATCTCATTTAATCACCCAATAATGAAGCACTGCAAAAATATCACCATTGATGTTTTATTGGTTGACGATATTCAATTTATTTCCGGCAAAGAAGGCACGCAGGAAGCCTTCCATACGTTTAATACCTTGCGCTTAGAGCGGCGCAGATTATTATATCCTCCAACCGCCCGCCCAAGGATATTGAAACTGAAGAAAGGTCGCGTTCCCCGCTTTTCCGGAGGACTGATTGTTGATGTTCAGCCACCGGATTTTGAAACCTGAACAAATTTAAAACAAAACGGATTTTGACCTTAATTAACATTGATGACAATGTTTTTAGAAATATATTGCCACGTCAAATCCACATTCAGAAGAAGGAGCAGTCAATAAAATCGTTGCCTTTAATAATTACAATCATAATCGGCCGACCGGATTACCATGGAAATTGCCGAAGAAGCGTTAAAGACAGTATTACTAGTGCTAATAAGTTTGATGAACGGCAGTATTTTAAAGAAAGCGAGCATTTTGAAAATTGCACGAAATCTTAAGCAAAAAAGAAGTAAAGGAAATCGTTGGTTGGCAAAACTGTAATGTATCTTGCCGTGTCGACCGATGCCTCTTAGGTCCCGATTTGGGCAAGTTTTTAACCGAGACCATTCGACGGTCATTAGCGATATGAAAAATCTGTGCTTAAAAAGCAATTCCGTAGTTAAAGAGATTATATTGATTAAAAACTAAAGACTGTGATGTCGGTAGGAAGTCATTTTCCCGTTCATAAGCTCCGTTTTCTCCGGCAAAAATACCGACAAAAACAAGCGTATAAAAAAAGAATAACTTTAATGAGCAAAGATCCTACGTTTTTTCCTTGCTGATGAAAAAGGATTTTGGGCATTCACCCACATACACACAAGCTCTCATTGACCATGGCGATAAATCATTTTCCTTTATTTTTTTGGGCAAGCCCCGATCCTTTCTGTTATATCCGAAGCTGGCAACAAAGCCCGGCAGGAATCATGCGTTTTCAATGTGATAAAGATGGCAGTTGATGGTTTAAATATCAGATGCTTACGTATCCTCCTGTTCTACTTTACCGATTTCATACCCTTTTGAAACCCGTTTATATGCGGCCCGCGATGAGAATGACGGAATGGAATTAAAGCACCGTTCCGGGCAAAAAGATTAAAGAAGATGGTATGATCGTGAACAATTAGAATGTTTTCAGATTGTTAAAGTTTTGATTTATAGAAATTACGATTTCTTCTGATTCGGCGATGGTTAAGATTATCCGAAGATCCGAGTTTATAAAATGTGATATGCGCGAGTCATTGCCGCAGCGAAACAGACGGACCTTTGCTGCAAGCGGCGTTAAAAGAAATCGGTCAAACCATTTTTTCTATTTTGCTGGACGACAAACCGAAGGCAGTTGACCATTACGATAAATCGCCTGAACTTGCGGCGATTGACGCCATCGGACGGTATCACCTGGATAAGAGATTATCCGGAGCTCATTATTCGTAAGACCTTGTCGGAGATTCAAAACACCCGCCCAGCACGACTCGTCGTCACCGACACATTTTGTCGTTACACCATCACCGCAACAATATGGGTTTCGAAGGAATAAGCTTCCGAGGACCCCAAAACCGTAGATTGACCGGCATAAGTTTTACGGCATTGAGCGGCGGTAATTGTTTGCCAGAGAAAGCAAAAGCGCTGTTGTTGGAAATTATGAAAATCGCTTGATGATATTTCAACGAACAGAACGGTGTAAGGAGGAAATAGAAATCAGCCAAAGCGAGAAGATTACATGATCATTTTAACCGTTATTTGCTGGAGGCGCTGAAGATAGATTGAAGAAGAAACGATCAATCGTTTTACGATCGCCTTCCAACCCCAGATAATATTGATCACATCTGAATGGTGAAATAAGCATGAGTTTTATCTGGAAGAGTTGTTGGGCGCGAAAGCCGACCAGACCGGTGCGGTTTAAGGAGGATTAGACAGGAATGGTTACGATTATGACAGGTGAAATAAGACTAAGCAAGATTTATTCTGGAGGTTGTGGGATTGACAAGAAATGGAAGGAATCACATTGAAGGACCGCCAAAAGCTTTCGTAATTATGATGAATTGGCATTGCTGCCTGCGCGCGCGCACATTTTTATGGGGAAAATGCGCAGGGACGCAGTAACATCTTAGAGGCGACTTTATCTGGCGGCAAACCAGTAAGCGCACCGACCAATTTTTATCGGGAAATGATCTAGCAAAGGGCAGGGAGTTTTGCCCACATTTCTGTGCAGGTCTCAGAGGAGAAGCGCTGTCAGATAGATATTCATGCATCGGGCAGAGCGCAGTATTTTGTCGGTCAAGCACCGATCTCAGTGTTAGAGGAGCTTTTCGCGATAGCTATATCGTGGATGCCTCCGCCCGAGGATTTGGGAAATCGTAGCGGACTGGCGGTGCGTCGGCGCTCGCATTGACATTGAGCCGAGCCAAATCAATCCGCATTATTATTATCAGCGTCGTTATCATCGGCCAAGTCGAAGCCAAACGCAATACCTTTGTTGTAATTCCTCAGAAAATAAGTCCCGACTGTCGGAAATTTCTGCCTGGGACGAGGAACCGCAAAGCGAGGGAGCGTACCCATCCATCGCCGGCGGAGTTTACCGGGGAGCCGGCGCCGATTTGTCACGCAAAGATAGCACTCGGATTTCCGGCGGGCGGGAAGAGGCTTTGTTGGCTTTATGAAAACAATGTCAAAGAAGATGAGCTTGAGAGAAACGACAGCCGGTTAAAAAGGATTTGCAGCTGGAAGCACCATTACGGCCGCATAAGACGATATTTCGGTATTTCCCTCGACGATATGGGATTTGCGAATTTCGGCGGCCTGTAGCGCGTCGCCGAACTGAGCGGCGCTTTCGCCGAAGCCGCTCTCGGAAACTTTGATTTTATCCGAAAACACACACAGCACCGGTACTGCTTTTGGATGACAGTCTTATCAGAACTGGGACGAGACTCGGCAAGCTGACTGAAAACTTGTAAAGGACATCTCAGGTAGGTGCCAGCACCCGCACCGGTGCAGAAGGATTTATGCGACAAAACTCCAAGGCGGACGCCCTTATTCTGGACTGAGCAGGGACAGGTTTTTCTGCAAGAGCAGGCAAGGTCTATGCTTTTAAGTGCCGGCTTCGCCGGAAAGAACCGAGAACTGCGCAAAAGAAAAGCTGTAATATAAGGCAAAACAGACGTACCAAAAGTAGAAAAGTATCAAAATAAAAAGCACACACAGAGAAACGAGAATGGGAGACAACAGTATGGAGCAGGAATGTTTACTGGATATTGCGCTTCTACTCGTCCTTCAGAAAAGGAACTAAAAAGCGCTGCTATAAAAAGCTGACAGAGTAAATATCACCCTGACGTTGGTCACCGCGGCGAAACCAGTCCGAACATACCAGAGTTGATACTGCCCATCACACGCAACCGGCAAGATGAATTATCAGCAGGCGGAGGCACCCGAGCTTATTCTCGATCGGAAAAATCGAGCAAACGAGCGACGTAGAGCCGAGTGACCCAGCCGCTGGACAAACTTCTTTTAGAGGAGTCCGCAATTTGCATCAGCAGTGATGCCGATGAGCTTTGATGAAATGGTACCCATTACTGCCAGCATTTATGAGTACTGGTGGATACTTCCTTTCTAAAATATACGTTCCTTTGATTTTGCTTACTGATTTTATCATTATCATGGTGCTTTCGGTTTATTTTTGTTCGGTTTTGCTTACGCTGGTCGCCCTATTTGTCTGGCGTGGAGTTATTTGATTTGGCGGCTGGTTTTAGCTAAAATGGATAGTGTCTTTGTAAAAATAAGATATGCCGTAGGACAAGAAGAGCCAATTTGAAAAGAACGTACAAAATGCAAAGACCAAAGACTAAACAGGCCACTGAAATGTAACAACCAGAGAAAAGAAAAGATAAACTGCATCGGCTAATATCAGCCGGAAAGGAGAGGTGAGAGAGTAGTAGCAGAAAAAGCCTCACTCAGCACATTTTTCTAGATTTTGACATCTTTGACAGGGAACTACGGAATGAAAAAGTGAGCGGATTCTTCTCGCACATTGCTAACTATATATACTATCTTTTGATTTTGAAAATCATTTCTACGCAGAAAAGAGAGGATATCATGGTGCTACACGGGGAGGTAGGTTCACATCGATTGCCCATGCCAGCTATGCGCTGTTGTTGCGCTCAAAGCATGGGGATTTTACCATCTGTATCTGGGACGATTAATCAAAAATCCATAGCTGAGTAGCGAATTGAGGTGCAAAAACAGATTGCCCAGTCGATTGGGGCATGTCATTGACGAGCCATACATCATGCGGGTCAAACTGTCTCAGTACGAAGACGTCATAAAACCAAAAGCGCTTTACCGGTGAGAGCAGCAGGGAGCAGATTTATGCCCATTTGCACTACTCTGCTGCGGATTTTGAGAGGACTACAGGCGCATTATTATGAAGGCAGAAACGAATGCAGTACGACCTTTGAAGAGCTTGATAGAAGCGTGCCGAGACGGATATGATCCGAGAAAGCGCGCTGGTACATTGCAGCCGAAAAGCCACGTTTGAAGTCGGCGATCCTTATATTGACGCGTTTACCGGGAGCTGACGCCTTACGGAAATCTGCAATTGCAGCCGAAGTTAGACGCCAGCCAGCTGTAGACGATAATGGCGGCGGAGCACAGTATCCTCAAACCGTACGCACAGATCGTGAGTCGGTTGCGATACTGAAAAGCACCATTGTCAAAACTGGTTGACTCCAGTCTAATTTGCCTGGTCTATTCAGAGGACGATCCCACGCAGAGCCGAGCTCTCCACAGTGATCTCAAGCTAGTACACCTTGCCCAGAAAACATATCGTCAAAAGCCGACGTCAATACCTCTACGGCGAAAAGAAATATATGGCAGTTGTGGAAGTTCCTGGAAACGGGCTGGTAGCAGTTAGTATCATTCTGCAGCTCAGGAGCTGGAGCGGGGCTTAGGGAGCTTGGGTAAATTATTACTCCCGGTGATGACGCTGGCAGCCGCTCATATTTGGCACTGATTATTACCCTCAGATTAACTGGACAAATGGTAAACCAATCTGGAAAATCAATCTGTTCCTTTGTTCGACCGAAAATCGTAGAATTAGCCTCACAGGAGGTTAATCTGAAACAAAACGATGAGTTGAGAGTGATGCTGGCAAATGCTTTCAAACCGCCTTTGCCGAACACTAAAGTCGACCATCGCCAAAGAAGCAACGTCCGCAGAAGTGGCAACACAATGAAAAAGCTCTGAGACAAGGCAGAAAATGGGAGAGTCAATACGGAAAATGATGGCCAAGTCGATTATGGATTTAGCAGATGCCTCCTGAAACTCCTCCGCTCACCCAGACCGGAAACGGACTAGCGAAATGATTAGCTGCAGTCAATCTAGGAAAATGAAAAGCCGGTAAACCAACGTCGGCGGTTCGTGCAATGAGACGAAGATACAGCGACTGATGAGGAGAAAAAGTAGTGATATTAAATCTAGTCCAGTCCTCCGATGATTCGCATGCGGCGATTATGGAAAATGTATGCGAGCATTGCAAAATCAACCGCTGATCAGTCCTGGGCCATATTATTGTCAGCCAATGAGATTATTCTGCTCCATTGCCGATTAAGACGAATCTGCTCGGCACAAAATGCCCTTGATTGAAAGCGTAAGGGAGCAGGAGAAGTGCTGCAGGCTTCAGGGTCATGCAGAAGAAATCTGAAACTAGCTGAGCAACCTCCAAATCAGCAGCTGATGACATCCATGTTTGGTGATGGATTGGTGAAAAGCAAACTTTGCTGCTTCTAAGATGACAGATACCTGCAAATCGCTCAATCAGCAGCAGGACAATGTGCAAAAGCACTAGCAGAGCAGCATACCTCAGTTCGACTCGACGAATAAAGCCGATGAGGTTTTGGGCCGGGCGCGGAATGCTGTCCTCTTTCCGATATGCAGTTCTCTGAAGGATGAGACGTGGATGCAGATTTTTCGAAAATCTGGCAAAGCAATCACCGAAGAAACAGCGGGCTTTGGCGCAGGTAATTCCTGCAAAGGAGCAGCGGAGCAAACGCCAGCATTCAGGATTTTTCTGATGCGAGCGCCCGAAACCTTTGCGATAAGGCAGATTCCCTGAAAGGGGAGTACAGCCGCTTTTCGACGGTACAGTGGTGGTCGAATGGAATAAAATAAAAGCCGAGCTCAGTTTTATAATCCTATCTGCTCGAAATGACTAAAGTTGTTTGCACTTTTGCAGCCATAATAAAGAGTAACGTGAAACATGAAGCTTGTTCCTCCTGTCTCGGGCAATTGATTTTGCGACTTTTGCGTGCGGCACTGGCAAAGGTACATTAGAGCCGTTTCGGAAATGTGGAGCTCTGAACTGGTCAATGGAGGATATAGACTCAGTGCAGAGTGATCATTTGGGAATATCTGCAAAAGTACCAGACAGATTTTGGAAGGCTGAGAGGCGGCTCGTAAACGTCCGGCATGTATATCAGCGTCACATCTCTTCCAGAGGACTTTCATCACTTGGGTGGCGAAATTGCCGATACGCTGTTGGACGAGCGCATTAGCCGAAGATGTAGCCATATTTTAACCTCAGATTATGCCGATAATCCATCCAAGTTCGATGACGGCATGGTATCTGAACCGAATTCACGAGCAAAAGGGATTTTGCAGGGAAGGTTTTATTTATCGCATCGGCGGCAATGGCGTGGGCGGGTATCAAGGTCCGGCGGACCGCATGGCGTCGGGGCATCGGGTTGTAAAACGCCTTATCGGAAATGGCTGAAAGTAACGGTTTATCAGGACGCAGGATTTATTTTCAACACTATGATCGTGGGATCCCGGAGCGCCGCTAACGGTATCATCGGAGAAACAACAGAAAGAGGAACCTTGGGTCTACTTTAAGCCGGATCCGTTGATTTCAAAGAATTGGTATTTGAATATTGATACCCCAAGAAACCGCCTGCAGGAAATGGCGTTTTTGACAAAGGGACTGTCGATTACGATAGAAGACTTGCGAGCCGGGCATGAAAAAGGGAAAACTTTCAGTATAAAGGCGGTATCAAAGAGTTTGCTGCCACCGCAACCGCAACAAAGAAAAGTAATACGAAGAAAATTTTTTACTGCGTAAGATATTCGGGAAATGATTATCGGTAGAGATTGCCTTTCAGCACAATGACACTCATGTGGAAAAATATTTTCACCCTAGAATAATATCACAACGTCGGCGGGCGGTACCCCACGTAAGCGGCTTTCGATCGGCGCCGACTAAGACGATGAAATGATTGCGCTCCAGACTAAGCTGCCAAGGATAATGAAGAAAATCTGACGGGCGAAGATTTGCGGAAGGTATGATCGGTCATCAGCGTTAAGCTGATCCACGCAATTTGTAAGGACAAACCAAGCAAAAGCTGCGTAACAGCGAAGCCAGAACTGGGCAGTAGAACTGGGTTGCCGGTGAGCATTTGACCTACTTTTTAGAGGAAAATCCAAAGGTTGCCAAAATTATCATCAATAAATCGGTGCAGCCAGAGCCAGAGAGGGCCAGAAAGGCAAGAGGATTTGCAGAAGAAAAATGGCGATGGAGTCCACCCCTGCCCGTAAGCTGGCAGACTGCTCGGAAAAAGATCCGTCGCTGTCGGAGATTTTTATTGTTGAGGGGGATAGTGGCGGCTCGGCAAAAATCCGCCAGAGACCGGAAAACAGCGATTTTGTGCTAGCATGGTAAGATTTTTGAATGTGGAGCAAGACTGATAAAATCTTGGAAATAACGAGATTAGAGGCGATGATTACCGCTTTTGAGCGGGGATTAGTCAGATTTGTGATAAAGAAAAGCTGCGTTACCATAAGATTTATCATTGGTGACCTGATGCTGATGTCGACGGGGCTCATATTCGGACTTTGCTGCTAACCTTCTTTTTACCGTTATATGCCGGAGCCGATTGCGGCAAATGTCTATATTAGCAGCTCCCGCTGTACCGGGTAACGAAAAATAAGAAATCCGAATACGTTTATGACGATAAAGCGCTGAAAAGCATTTGTCAGTGATTGGCAGAGAAGGCATTGAGCTGCAACGCTACAAAAGGCTGGGAGAAATGGATACCGACCAGCCGTGGAAAACTACCATGAATCCGGAGAAGCGATTTTTGCTAAGGTCGAGTTAGATGATGCCGCCGGAGCGGATGAGATTTTACCACCCTAATGGGGGATAAGGCTGAGCACGACGGGGAATTTATACGAGGCACATGCTAAGCATGTAAATGAACTTGGAGTATTTAGGAGGAAACATGGACGAAAAGAATCTTGACAGGATTATACCGATTGACCTGCAGGGGAAATGAAAAATCCTATATTGATTACGCCATGAGCGTTAGTTGCCGTCATGCATTGCCCGATGTCAGGACGGTTAAAACCGGTGCAGCGCCGTATTCTTTATTCGATGGCGGAGCTGGGCGTAAACCCCGATAAGCCTTACCGAAAACCGCTCGTATCGTCGGTGATACCATGGGTAAATATCACCCGCATGGCTGATAGCTCGATCGGCGATGCCAGCGGCAAGAATGCAGGATTTTTCCATTCGCTATATGTTAGTGGACGGGCATGGAAACTTTGGTAGTGTGGACGGTGATAGCCCGGCGGCAATGCGTTGTACCGAGGCTCGTTTATCAAAAACTAGTCATGGAAATGCTGGCGGATATCAATAAAGATACGGTTGATTTCGGACCGAACTTTGATGAGTCCTTGCAGCAGCCCGCTGGTATTGCTGGCTCGTTTTCCCAATCTGTTAGTCAATGGTGTCAACGGAATTGCTCGTGCAGTATGGCGACCAACATCCCGCCGCACAACATTGGCGAAGTGGATTGATCGCCGTTGTAAAAATTATTGATAATAAAGTAGTAGACCAAGATACTGAGATAGAGGAGCTGTTTAAAATCGTCAAAGGTCCTGATTTTCCGACCTATGGCAGGATTTTGGGGAAGTCCGGAATTAAAAGAGCGTACCGCACCGGACGGGGTAAAATCTTAGTGCGGGCAAAGGCGGACATCGAAACCTGCTGAATAAGCAGCGGATTTTGTAACTGAACTCCCTATCAGGTCAATACGCCAGACTGATTATGAAAATTGCGGAGCTGGTTAAGGAAAAAGAAAAATAGAGGGCATTTCGGATTTGCGGATGAATCCGGCCGCACGGAATGCGGATTGTGATTGAGCTTAGCGCGACGCCAATGCCAATATTGTGATTAAACAAGCTCTATAAGCATACTTCATGCGAAACCTTTGGTTTTAATATGCTGGCACTGGTAAACAATGAGCCGAAAATCCTGAACCTGAAAGAAATGCTGGTGCATTTATTTGACGCACCAAGAGGACGTAGTTACCCGCCGGACGAAGCATGACTGAAAAAGCAGAAGAAAGGAGCGCATATTTTAGAGGGCTCATTAAAAGCGCTGGATGTGATTGAAGAAGTCATTGCTTTGATTCAGGCATCGAAAAATGTTGCTGAGGCAAAACCGGCTTAATGGAAAAGTTTGCTTTTTACCGAAGTGCAGGCGCAGGCGATTGTGGATATGCGGTTGCGGCGCTGACAGGCTTAGAAAGAGAAAAACTGGTAAAGAGCTGGACGACAGCTGCACGCTGATTGCAAAATGGAAGGCAATTTTGGCAGATGAAAAACTGCTTTTGGGGCGGATTCGGAAGAGCTGATTGCTCGATCTGGGAAAAATATCAGGATCCGCCGCTGACAGTGATTACCTACGATGAGGGTGAAATCAACGTCGAGGATTTGATTTAAGCACGAATTGACGGCGATTACGATGACGCATTTGGATGATATTAAGCGGATGCCGATTTCTAGTCTAGCAACTCAGCATCGGGGCGGTAAGGGCATGAAAGGCGTGTCAACCAGAGAAGAAGATTTTTGTAGAAGATATCTTTATTGCGACAACGCATAGCTCATCTCTTCTTCTACCAATACAGGTCAAGTGTACCGCCTGAGAAACCTATGAAGTGCAGGGAAAGTAGCCGGACGGCTCGGGAACGGCCGCTGGTTAATCTAAGCTGCAACTGGCTGCTGATGAGAAGATTACGGCGGCTGTGCCGATTCGGGAATACAAAGAAGATAACTCATCTGGTTGTGGCAACCAAAAGGGTATGCTGAAAAAGACTTCGCTGGACGAGTATGCTAATATTCTTAGTAACGGCTTTGCAAGCCAATAACCTGCGAGAGGACGACGATCAATCGAAGTTAAGCTGACAGACGGTAAGGCGGAGATTTTCCTTGGTACGAAAATGGGACAATGCATCTCGCTTTAGTGAAAGCAATATTCGCAGACGTCGGCAGAAACTCGATCATGCGCATGAGCTCAAACCGAGGACAGAAGTCACTGGTATGCAGCTCTTATCGCAAGGCGCGTACATTTTGACCGTTTCGGAAAAAGAGCTTGGGTAAGCGGACGGATATGTCAGTTTACCTTGCAAAATCGAAGTGGCAAAAGGCCTTAAGTTTTATAAGATTACCGAAAACAGGCCATGTAATTGGTAAGGGAAAGCGGTTGATGAGGATAATGAGCTGATTTTGATTACCAATGAGGGCATTATGATTCGGATTAATGTATCGGATATTTCCGAGCTGAGCCGGATTACTTCCGGTGTTGCTGATGGATTTGGGAGCCGGGTATTTTCACTGCCGGTATTGCCAGATTAAAGGCTTTCGCAGGAAATCAGCGAAGAAATTGAGAAAGCGAAGAAGTGCTGGAATTGCGCGAGGATTTTGATGACCTGAGTGATGAGGACTGGGACGACGAGGACGATGCCGAGGAAGAAAGCGATGAGGGACAGCGAAGCTCTCGAGGATGATGATTTTTAGGAACCGGCTGCCGGGGCAGGGAAAGATAGAGTTTTTCTGATTAAAAACAACAGAAAGGAGGCAAAGATGAAGCATTTATCCAAATGGCTGGTGATGATTTTACTGCTGGCGGTATTTTCCGGTTGTGCAGTGCATCAGCGGTTGACCGAGGAGGCGATTCGGGCGATTCAGGAAAATAACATAAAATCGTAATGCCGAGTCTTTGCCGCCGCGCTAGCCAATGACAAAATTAGAAGAGCGCACTACGCATGAGTCGGTATATGAATTACAGTAATGTCCTGTCTTCTATTGAAGAGGCAGGGCAAAACCTATTATCGGGGGCGCTATCCTGGGATAGGGCAGCATATGCCGGATACGACAAGGGTTATATTACGGAAATGATTGGCAAGGATTTTACACTAATTTCAGTCAAGGCTGGAAACGCTTTTGGGCGATCCGTATTTGCGCTATCATCCTGTAATCCCAATTATACCGATGTTGGTGATTGACCGGCAGTAGATTATTCTGACCTATCTTTTTGGGCGGAGCGCAGACGGACGGCGTGTGTGAGGTGATTTATCCTTATCATCAGCAGACCAATGTTCCGGTCAATACTTTGTATTATTTTGCCAAAAATCCGTATGAGCAGGCCACAAAAAGAGGGGTTTCTCAGGGCTTCCGCTGACGTATACCCTATTATGGGGACAAAAAGGTGGAGCGTCTTTGATATTGAAACGATTTCCCTGATGCGGCTTTGACACCTATCAAAAATGTGCCGCTGACGTATTTGACCAATTTGCTGGATAATACGCTGATGATTCTGCCACTGAGCGGCTTTGAATATTTTTCCAGCTATGAGCTGCGACTGAAGATGACCTTGGTTTTTGCAGACGGGAAAACGCAGACAGTCAATCGCACCACGAATTTACGACCGAGAGCTTTGATGCCAATAAAAACCGAAAATGTCTCGATATTTAACCCGGAGTTGAGTTTGTGAAAAATTATTGCAAAGCCTGAAATATGAAGTTAAGAATAATCTAGGGGATTATTTTCAGCGATGTTAATCCATCTTCGGCGGATTATAAGTATGTCGTATACGGCGTATGCGGAAAATCTGGTCCTGGGTACGCCGAGCGGTGAGTTTTGCCCAATGCCAATATTCTGGGAGCAGGACGTTGTAGTTATCCTGATTCGGGCGTATGAAAAGAAGAAACGGCCAATTTTGCTGACCTTTGCAGGATCTCGCTCCCACTTTCGCAATGATGTCAGCGACGAATATGTGGTTGATCCGCCGCGAAAAGCGGTGAAAATCGGTTTAATTGATGCCGGCAGGCGCAACTTTTGATCCGAGCCCATTATTTGTCGGTGGAGGAGTTTGACCAGATTTTAAAAGCGGTTCGAGGAGTTGTGAAGTAAACTGGACTGGCTGCAAAGAGTTTTGTGAGCATCAGAAAGGATAGAAATATGAAATCGATATGGAATAATTGGCTAAGGGATGCGGTTTTTCTTTACTCTGCCTTATACAACGTTGCAACCATTATGAATAGTGTCTCACCTTGCAAAATGGACAGTATGAAGATCCAAACGGAAATTGGCATGAGCTGGATAGAGCCATCCTTGTCTTCATCATGGTTCTGCCTATACCTTTGATTAAAAACTTGAAACTGAAAGAATTACTGGCTGAAGGCGATGGTTGTATATGTGCCAACACCCTGCGGCGTTTGCCTATATTTGGCTATCAGGGCTTCGGGAGCCGCTGGCAGCCTGCCTATCGAGATATTTTTCAAATTATACCATAGGTTATACAGGCGCTTGCGTTACCGGCGGTATGGGAGCTTTGATTCAGCGTAAGAAGAGAGAGACAGATAAGTCATTTTGACTTACTGTTTTTGACTTGGTTTTGCAATCCTTGTGCTGGTTATGACCATATACTTTACGGCGTTTGGAATGGAGTAGAGTTAGGGGAGTAGGTGGGACTGTTCAGTCGCCGGAGCCGAGTCTAAAACACGCTTTGGGGTGTGTCGCAAGAGACTTTTGTTAAGCGTGAGCTCGCCCGTGCTCGGCTACCGGCGAGTGAGATGCGCGCTGGGAGTATTGGCGTTGCTGTCGAACGCAAATGCTGACGCATGCTCGGTCGCCGGAAGTGAGATGACCGCTGGGAGTTGGTGTTGTTGTCGAACGCAAAATCGCGCATTGCTGCTCGGTCGCCGGAAGTGAGATGACTGGTTTAGGAGTTGGCGTTGCCGAACGCAAAGTGCGCGCATTCGCTGCCTCTCGATGTAGACTGTTCAGTCGCCAGAGACCGAGTCCTGCACACACTTAGGGTTTGATGGCAAGAGTTTAAAATAGAGTGTGCGCTTGACCTCTCTGACGTGAGACGGATTGGTCGCTGAGCCGAGTCTAAAACACGCTTTTGGTGTCGCAAAGAGATTTTTGTTAATTGAGCGTAGTTTGCTCGGCTACCGGAGGAGATGGTCGCTGGCGTATTGGCGTTGCGGTCGAACGCAATGCTGCGCATTCTGCTGCCCTCTATGTAGACTGTTCAGTCGCCGGAGCCGAGTCTAAAGTTTGCTGAGCACTATCAAAAACCAGTGATGAGCAAACTTTATACTTGCATTTGAGACGATACTGTAATAAAGGAGAAAACAAATTGTATCAAAAAGGAGGATTTACAATGAAGAAATTATTTTTCAGTACTGCTTGCGTTGACTTTGCTGTTGTCGATGGCTCGCTTGCACGACGACGGAGAAGAAGACGGAACCGGCGACGGACACGAAGTCAGAAGCGGAAAAAGAAAACAGATGACAAGGCAGATACAAAGGCAGAGGAAACAAAAAGAAGCCGTTGCGATGTAGAAGTGAAGGGCGTTTTTGATGCAGAAGTTACCGACGCTATGAAAGAGAAAGCAAAGGACTCTTTCGGTTCGTTTGGTTACTGACGTTGGAGGAATTGATGACCGTTCGTTTTAACCAAAGGGTACATGGGAGGCAGTCTGATTCAGCGAATTGACCGGCGCTAATGTTAATTATGACAGTCAAACTCTGATGTCTGATTATATTCCGAGCCTTTTCTACTTTCTCGGAAGAAGGTCACAACTTGATCGTTGCAACCGGATTTTTTATTCCACGATCTGATTCAGGAGGTTCCAAGATTTTTCCGGATCAGAAATATTTGTGCGATTGATGGTCGTAGAGGATTGCACCGAATGTAGCTTTGGCTGTCTTTTCGAGCAGCAGGGTTCTTTCTTAGTCGGCGTAAAGCTGCAGGACAAAGCTCGCCATAGAAGCAGTGAAAGAAAGTCGTTGGCTTATCGGCGGTATGGATTTGGAAACGATTCAAAGATTTGAAGCCGGATACGAAGCCGGTGCTAGCATGCCGTTGATCCGAATATTGAAAGTTAGCGTAGAGTGCGTTTAAGGCAGCTGCGATGATACGGGTAAGGCTCAGGTTTTGCAAAAGAAGCTTTTACGACGAAGGTGCTTATGTTGACGCACCATGCTTCCCGGTGCAGCCGGAAGCGGTATGTTTTGAAGCCAAGGAAAGAAGACTGGCAGGTCGAGACGTTTGGACGATTGGCGTAGATAGAGATCAATCATGACGAAGGCATTTATGATAAGGATGGCAAGATCCTGTACTTTGACCCTCGATGGTAAAAGAGTCGATGTCGTCCTTTACTACAGGCTGTAGATGACGTTAAAAGACTGAATTTCCGTGGACAAACCTTAGTCTTTGGCATGAAAAACGGCGGAATTGATATTCCGGCAGAAAACCTGGAATATGTTGCAGCAGATGCTGCCAAAAATGGTAAACGAGTACAAAGAAAAAGATTAAGAGCGGCGGAAATTGAAGTACCGGCTGTTCCCTAGCAGATTGAAGAAATAATAACAAGACATTAACCCCAAGATGGGACCGTTAAATCGGCAAAGACGCCAGCTTCGTGATTGAGATAAAAACGTCTCGATGCAGTAGGTCATCGGACGTTTTGGTTCTTCGGTTCTTTGGGCAAATGGTGCTGGTGAGCTTTAGAGGAATAAAATCAGGCTTGAAGGTGAGATGGCAGGGAAGTCGTATCGTGCGGCATGTGCCAAGAGCGAGAAGAGCCGGATTCGGAGACGGTTTCTGCGTTTTCTGTCTGTTTTGCGTTAAAGACCGTTTGTTCGGTATAGATTCTGCTGAAAATGCCTGGGAAATATAGCATATTACGGCGCACTAAAAAGCGTGAGTGCAAGCGGGAGCAAAGGAGCGGGAGGTGCACGGCATGCAGGGGAGCGGATTTTGCGAGCAGCTATATGAGCGATGATGCGTAGAGAAAATCCGCAGGATTTTCTCGCACTCACGCTAAAAGTATGTATAATACGGCGCACTAAAGCGCGGAGTGCGGGCAGGAGCAAAGGAGCGGAGCACGCGAGCATGCGGGAGCGGATTTTGCGAGCAGCTTACATGAGCGATGATGCGTGAGAAAAATCTGTAAGGATTTTCTCGCACCTACGCCAAAAAGTATGGTAATAAAAAAGGAAGAGAAATCAGAAAACGCAGGGCATTTGCAGGCAGAAAGGCGGGAGCCAGCCAATCAAAGAGTTTTGCGCGATGCGAGTAGAGTACCACATTAGGAAATAAAAAGAACGGAGATGAATACCAATGTTAGCTACGAGGAAGATGTTTGCAAAATTGCCACCAATCCGGCACTTACCTATCAAGCAAAAATTATTTAATCTTGCCAAATGCCGCCGAGCAGAATGATTTCTACCGATAGAGCTGCTCAGCTACACGAGGAAGAATGGAGATATTGAAAACCAGATGATTTTGTGATTTAAACGAGGGCTATACGATTTACCGTCCCGCTATATTGTACCGGATTACTCGGTACATATTAAAAATGGCTGTCAGCTCTTACGAACTGCCCGCCCCTGAAAGATTTAGGAGGAGTGCTCTGGACGGCTTGCTGATTTTGTATGCCCTCGCCGTCCATTACTTCCTTTCCGAGTTTTCATCGGGCATCTAGATCGTCGTTGCTGGAGCAGTTTATTACGGACGAGGAGGCGGATTATAAACGGATTAAAACGCCTTTTTAAACCATATTGATAGACCGTCTCCGACTCTTTTGCCATGCGCCGATATTGGACCGTGACACCAGAGCGGGCAGACCGATTTTAAGGCGAGTCATTGAGCCTGGAAAACCCACCCAATATGAGTATCAAACAAGACAAAAACGCTGAGACTGCAGAGAGTTTGCAGAGCTGGCGGCGAAAGCCTGTCTGTTGGTATCTAAGCCATCGCTCGCCAACGACGCTCATTATACGCAGATTTGGGAGAATATGCCGTCGCCAGCCGCTACACGCACTGCACGCGCTGGCGGGCGGGGCGATACTCGACTCGGCCGCGGCTCGCGCACTGCTGCCAAGGCGGCGACTAGCAGAAGATATGGTTAGGCACTGGGATTCCCAGGTCGCCAAGCTGGCACTTTCTACCATGGATAAACGGCACCGCTTTGTGGTGGAGCGTTCCAATGATTTTGCCAGCGACTTTTTGGAAAGAAAGAGCTTTCATCCGGCAGGGAAAACTGTCTTCCATGCTGGCGATTGTCGAGCCAGCCGATGCGGTCGATCATCTGCTGCGCCCAGAGGGACGCAAGGAAACCCTTTGGCGGTCCGAGGCAGGGCGATGCGATTGCCTTGCGATTATCGGGATAAATTAGAAGAAATCAATGCGGCGCACGGCGTGCTTTATGCCGAGCGAACCGGCGGGCATTATCTCTTGCATGCGCAGGTTAGCGAAGCCTCATGAAGAAGATAAGAACAATACGCCAGCACACCGGATTCGGGTGGGAGAAGAGACGACAGCTCGCTTGGCTCACCTAAAGCAGTCGGCACCGTTCTCACGCCATTTTCCGTCCGGAACGAGGCGACTTATTCGCATTTGACCAGACCTATGTTGGACCATTTTGGACGCTGTAATGGATATTATTGACGGGGCGTTTGCACTCGGCTGCTACCGCTATATTGACGACTTATCTAAAAATACGGATTTGGTTCTGGGTAACCGGTTATTTGGTCAAGAAGAGTGAAGTGGCAAAAGCCAGAGCAGGGGCAGGCGGTCGCTGCAAGATACGACTGAGTCTTGGCTCAGGGACGGACGAAAACGCCCATGTCTTTTGACCGGAGCTTACAGAAGGGACGAAGAAGTCGTATTTTAGCTGAAAAACAAGAAAAAAGCCTTACGCCTAAGAAAAGAGAGGAATGAAAGAGCTATCAGAGATTTTGCCGGTGCAAAGGATTATTCCTTTTCCAATGTGGAAGGGAGCGGCAATCGAACCAGTGATGCAGGGTCGCAATATCAACTGCCTGTGATTGCCACAATCCGGAAACGATTCGCTGACTTCCTGTCGTGCTCGGTAGATGTCTTTTTGGAGCTGGGCTGCAAACGATTGGCGACTCGATTCCTTTTATTCGGGGATAACGGTATCGGGGGGTGAACCGACGATTTGCACGCCTCGGAGCTGGCGGTTTTAGTTTCAGGAGGTTCACCGGCTGGGGCTGACCTGCTATGTAGACAGCAATGGTTTTTTGACTATGATGGGATTTTTCCGCTGATTCAGGAAACCGAACCGATTTTTGTTTGATATCAAAGGCATAGGTGACGGCAGCGGCGCTGTAGCTACTCTGTAGCCATCGTGCGAAACCGGAGCAAGTGCGACAAAGCGAAGAAATGACGGTTGCAAAGGAAAGAAGAGCTTCCTCGCACTAGCGGAATATGCCGGAGCAGATGCATCAGAGCAAGTGCGACAAAGGCGAGAAAGTACCGGTTAGCAAAGGGAAAGGGAAGCAGTTTTCCCACACAGCGGAATGTGCCGGAGCAGATGTATCAGAGCAAGTGCGCAAAGCGAAGAAATGACGGTTGTAAAGGGAAAGGAAGAGCTTCCCACACAGCGGATATGCCGGAGCAGATGTATCAGAGCAAGTGCGACAAAGCGAAGAAATGACAGTCTGCAAAGAAAGGTGATTTTTCTCCGTTAGCGGAGCGGCAGGAAGCGGCGGATTTGACGAAGCAGGCAGGAGCGGTGATATTGGCCCGGAATTTGCAGAACCTGCGGCGACTTTTGCCGCTGGGCAAAAGTAGAGGAGGTGCAGCTGGTCTATATTAAGGGCTTTTAGATGAAAAAGAAACCGTTCGGCAGATTGCGTCTTGCTAAAGGATTATCCACAAGTGCTGTTTTAAAAGCTGATTCAGGTGCATGGCAAGGGGGCAAGAAACGCGCAAAGAGGTGGCGACATTTAGCACAAACCGGCAGAAACGGAGCTTTATTTGCCTTTGCCGGAGAGCAGGGGTTGACCAAGCGAAAGCTGATTTTATGATAACAGCAGCGAAAAATGCAGATAAAAAGGGTTTATGTACCCTGTGGCTGAAAGAAGCGGTGATGGCAGAATTGCTTAGCAATAGGGGATAGTTCTTTGCGAATGGAGATGGAGTATCAAAGTATTTTTCACGCATCATTTTAGATGAAAAGGGCAGAAAATGGACTATATTATTGAAATGCTGGGAATCACCAAGTTTCCCAGATTCGGGCAAATGATGACGTTACCTAGGTAGCGCAAGGGAGATTCATGCACTTTTTGGGGAAAACTGGAGCGGGCAAATCAGCCTGATGAGTATTTTTGTTCAGGGCTGTACCAGCCGGATCAGGGGGTTTGATTAAGATTAGAGGGCAGGAGGTTAAGGTAACCGATCCCATGTCGGCAACCGAGCATGGTATCGGCATGGTGCATCAGCATTTTTAAGCTGGTGGAAAAACTTTACCGTTACGGAAAATATTATTTCTTTGGTGCAGAAACCGAAAAAGGGTTTGGCGCTTTTGATATGCCGACCGCCCGCTGAAAAGGTGAAAAACAAATCAGCGAGCGCTACGGGGCTGGAGGTTGATCCGGATGCTAAGATTATGGATATTTCCGCTAGCATGCGGCAGCGGTTGAAATCTTAAAAATGCTCTACCGCAACGCCGAGATTTTTGATTTTGGACGAGCCGACGGCGGTGCTGACGCCACAGGAGATTCAGGAGCTGATTAAGATTATGCAGCGCTTGATTTCCGAGGGCAAATCCATTTTGCTGATAACCCATAAATTAGCTGAAATTAAGGCGGTAGCTGACCGCTGTACGGTTTTGCGTAAGGAAAATATATCAGGACGATTGACGTCAAAAGAAACCAGTGAAGAAAAATGGCGGAAATGATGGTCGGTCGGGCGGTGTCCTAAGGTTGATAAAAACCGGCAGAGCCATCGGAAGTGGTGCTTTCGATTAAGGACTTAAACGTGAAAAAGCAGTCGTGATTTGCCGGCAGTTAGAAAGTTGAGTTTAGAGGTCCGCAAGGGTGAAATCTTTTGCTTGGCGGGAATTGACGGCAACGGGCAAATGGAGCTGATTGAGGCAATCACCGGCTTTGACGCAAGGTCGAAAGCGGCAGTATTTTCTTTAAAGGGCAGGACATTACCAAAAGAATCGGTGCGGTCACCGGACGCTGGCGGGGATTGGGACATATTCCGGAGGATCGGCATAAGTACGGCTTGGTGCTGGATTTTACGCTGGAAGAAAAATATGGCATTGCAAACCTATTTTATGGAGCCATTAGCGAAAGAAAGGCTTGATTCAGTTTGACCTCGGCGGGAATTATCCGACCGGTTAATTAAGGAGTTTGACGTTCGCTCCGGTATGGGCAGTGAAACTGTAGCTCGCTCGATGAGCGGCGGCAACCAGCAAAAGGCTATTATCGCCAGAGAAGTTAGTCGTTCACCGGAGCTTTTGATTGCGGCGCAGCCTACCAGAGGCTTAGATGTGGGAGCGATTGAATATATCCATGAACGCTTGGTTCGGGAAAGGGATCAGGGGCATGCCGTTTTTCTGATGTCGCTGGAATTAGATGAGGTGCTAATGTGGCGGACCGAATTGCCGTCATTCACAGCGGTGAGCTGGTCGGAACGGTGATGGCAGTATCAAACCAATGAAAAGTGAGCTGGGACTGATGATGGCTGGCAAACGCAGAGAGGAGAGTCAAAATGGGAAATAAATCCGACGACAAGCGGTTAAGCAGATGGATACCGGTGATTGCCGTTTTGCTGGGATTTTTATTCGGAGCGCTGGTCATGCTCTTAACCGGAGAAAAATCGGTTATCCTTTTCAAAGCGGTAATTCGAGCGGTGTTTGGGATTAACCTGGATTATATTAGCGATCCCAAGAGATTTTTCTCGGTGCGAACACTGGGCAAAATTACTTTGTATATAGTTATGCCGATTGTGCTGACGGGCTTTATCGGTAGCGTTTGCCTTTCGGACGGGACTGTTTTAATATCGGGGCGGAGGGGCAGGTCATTGTCGGCTCTATGATGGCGGCAATCATCGGTGTGCTGTTTGACGGGCCGAAAGATTATCCTGCTGCCGGCAGTCATTGTGGGCGGCGCCTGGCGGAGCGCTGTGTGGGGCTTTATTGCCGGCTACTTAAAAGCCAAGTACAATGTGCATGGAGGGTAGTAGTAACCATTATGCTCAACTACACTGCCCGTTGTTATCGAATTATCTGCCAAAACAGCTCCCCGGCTCAAAACCGCATGAAACGGTGATGCCACAGCAACGCCTCTGTTGCAAAAGTAAGTTTTTGTCGGCAGTGACAGAAAAATCAGCTCCTGCATTGGGGCTTTATCATTGTGATGATTGCTATTGTTATTTTTAGTTATATTATTAACAAAACCACCTTTGGCTATGAGCTCAAGGCGTCGGTTATAATCCTTTGCCGCTGAATATGCCGGTATGAAGGTTAAACGTAATGCGGCGCTTCTATGGCGATTTCCGGCGCTTTTCAGGGGGCTGGCGGGGCGTGATTATCGTTGCCGGCACTTTTGGCAAGGGCAGAGTATTGTCAGGGTTTGAAAACTATGGCTTTGGCAGGATTGCGTTGCTTTAATCGGCGGCAATGGACTGGGCTCGCTGTTTAGCGGTATGCTGCTATGGCGGCGCTGAAAAGCTCGCGCAGCCGATTATGGACGGGCAGGGCGTACCGAATGCGATTGCCGTTATTATCTCTCGCCTCGATTGTTGTCTTCTGTGGCAATGAAAACCGGTTTAATCGAATGGATCCAAAAATTAAGGAGGGCAAAATAATGGATTTATTAGCATCAATTATTCAGGCGACTCTGATTTATGGAACACCGATTAATGTGCCGGTTTGGGCGGGCTTTATTCGGAGCGTTCCGGTGTTGTCAATATTGCGTTAGAGGAATTATGATGATTGGCGGCTTTACGGCGGCGACGATGATTTATTTTTGGGTCGTTTACCGATATGGCGCCATGGATTGCGATTGTTTGCGGAGCGTTCGCCGGGCTTTTGATTTCGCTGCTCCACGCTTATCTTAGCATCAATCTGCGGGCGGATCAGACGATTTCCGGTACGGCAATCAATATTTTTGCCGGCGGCTTTACCGTTTATATGGCGGGGATTATCTTTAATCAGCAAAGAACCGAGGCATTTAGCAAGCGGCTGCGCTCGCCTTTTCCGGTCTTAAACCGGATTCCACTAATCGGTAAGCCTGTTTTTTTAGCAATGTTTATCCGACCGTTTATGTGGCGATTGTGATCGTGGTGCTATCGTGGTATCTTCTATAAAAAACGGCATTTGGCTTGCGCCTGCGGGCAACCGGAGAGAACCCGCAAGCGGTCGACAGTTTAGGCATCAACGTTTATCAAATGCGCTATATCGGCGTACTGACGTCCGGATTTTTGGGTGGCTTAGCGGGCGGCATTATGATTTTTGACGCAAACAACGCAGTACACCATTACCGGAATTCATGGCACCGGCTTTTATTGCTTTGGCGGCGCTGATTTTTCGGAAAGTGGAAACCGTTTCGGCGTTTTGGGGGCAAGCTTGTTCTTTGCCTTTGCTCAGATTCTTAGTGTATCATGCCGATTCTTTGGGCGTGGCGCTGGGACCTGCTGATTTTGGGGCAATTACCCAAGGAGCTCTATGACGCCATTCCGTATCTGCTGACGGTTGTGGCACTGATTTTATTCAGCGGCAGGGCAGTTGGACCGAAAGCGGCGGGTGAGCCGTATGATAGGGGGAAACGCTAGAGCACCGAAAAAGGGCGAAAAACTCAAGCCCAACGCGGTGTCGTAGTAGGAACGAATAGGAGAAAGCCTGACTGGCGTAAGCGGTCAGGCTTTATGCGATGCTGCAATTGGCGGGTATTGACAGATATATTATCCTATTATAATAGGGAAGAGACATTTTATTGCTCCTTATGCTTACGGTATACCGCAAAAACAAAGCGTTTTTCGGCAAGGGGTTTCTTAGTAAAAAGACAATCTATTGCGCCCCCAAAAATACATCCATAATTAGCGACTATATATAGTAGAAAAAACAGAAAAGAGTAGAGCAGGAAAAACAAGATGTTGTGGGAAAATGAATTGTGTATGCGTTTGAACAATTTCACAATCAAAATTCAGAAAAAGCCTTAATATTAGCGAGAAAAGGGCGGTTATGTATTTTTGAAAAATTATAAAAATAGCCTTGACATCAGTCGAACGATTTGCTATAATAATTTTTGCACTGACAAGTGCCAAACAAATAAACAAAAACGAACTTTGGAGAAGTACTCAAGAGGCCGAAGAGGTGCCTGCTAAGAGCATAGGTCAGGGAAACCGGCGCGAGGTTCAAAATCCCTCCTTCTCCGTTTCAAAGCTCAATCCATTGTTTCAAACTTTTTGATAAAAAGTTGTTGACAAGAAGAGAGGTTTGATATAATAATCTTCGTTGCTCCGCAAAGGAAACAACAAAGCGACAAAGCCGCAAGGCTCTGAAGGAGCCAAAAACTAACAATTTCAAAAGAAGAAAAAAACCAAGTAATACCAAGTTAATTCAAACGCCGAGCGAAAGCGAGCGCGAAGTAATCAGTCAAGCCAGTAGCTCGGAAAAGAGCAGGCAGATAAGAGCGAAGGAGAAAATTATTTTTCAAGAGTTTGATCCTGGCTCAGGATGAACGCTGGCGGCATACTGCTCACATGCCAAGTTGAACGAGAAGTTCCGGAACGAGTCTTCGGATGAGGAAGGGATGGAAAAGTAGCGAACGGGTGAGTAACGCGTGGGCAACCAACCTTACACAGGGGATAACACAGAAGGTGTGCTAATACCGCACAAGCGCACAGGATCACGCATGATCTGGTGTGAAAAACTCCGGTGGTGTAAGACGGGCCCGCGTCTGATTAGCTAGTTGGTGAGGTAAAGGCTCACCAAGGCGACGATCGAGTAGCCGACCTGAGAGGGTGATCGGCCACATTGGGACTGAGACACAGCCCAAACTCCTACGGGAGGCGACAGTGGGGATGATTGCACAATGGAGGGAACTCTGATGCAGCAATGCCGCGTGAAGGAAGAAGGTTTTCGGATTGTAAACTTCTATCAGCAGGGAAGAAAATGACGGTACCTGACTAAGAAGCCCCGGCTAACTATGTGCCAGCGACCATGCGGTAATACATAGAGACAAAGCGTTATCCGGAATGACTGGGTGTAAAGGGTGCGTAGGCGGTGAGGTAAGTCTGATGTGAAAGACTGGGGCTCAACTCAGGGGTGCATTGGAGACTATTTTTACTAGAGTACAGGAGAGGAAAGCGGAGATTCCTGGTGTGGCGGTGATGCGTAGATATTGGGAGGAACACCGGTGGCGAAGGCGGCTTTCTGGACTGAAACTGACGTGAGGCACGAAAGCGTGGGAGAGCAAACAGGATTAGATACCCTGGTAGTCCACGCTGTAAACGATGAGTGCTAGGTGCTGAGCCTATAGAGGGTCGGTGCCGAAGTTAACGCACATAGCACTCCACCTGGGAGTACGGCCGCAAGGCTGAAACTCAAGGAATTGACGGGGGCCCGCACAAGCAGTGGAGCATGTGGTTTAATTCGAAGCAACGCGAAGAACCTTACCAGACTCTTGACATCTTTCTGAAGTACCCTATAAAATGGGTATGTCCTTCAGGACAGAAATGACAGGTGGTGCATGGTTGTCGTCAGCTCGTGTCGTGAGATGTTAGGTTAAGTCCTGTAACGAGCGCAACCCCTTATGTTTAGTAGCCAGCGAGGAAAGCCGGGCACTCTGAACAGACTGCCGTGGAGAACACGGAGGAAGGCGGGGATGACGTCAAATCATCATGCCCCCTATGATCTGGGCTACACACGTGCTGCAATGGCGGATACAAAGGGAAGCGAAGGGGAGACCTGGAGCGAATCCGAGAAAAGTCCGTCCCAGTTCGGATTGTAGTCTGCAACTCGACTACATGAAGTTGGAATCGCTAGTAATCGCAGATCAGCATGCTGCAGTGAATACGTTCCCAGGGCCTTGTACACACCGCCCGTCACACCATGGGAGTTAGGGAGTGCCCAAAAAGCGAGTGGTCCAACCGCAAGGAGGAAGCTGTCTAAAGGCAAGACCGATGACTGGGGTGAAGTCATAACAAGGTAGCCGTATCGGAAGGTGCGGCTGGATCACCTCCTTTCTAAGGAAGAGTAGGGGAGTGGGAAACTCATGGAACTGAAAGAATAGGCGAAGCGATAGCCTTGGGGAAACCAGAAGAGTCGCAAAGACCGGAAGCAATTATCGACAGGGATTGCTTGGTTTCTTCTTGAAATTGGAAGTTATTGGGAAGTTTTTACCAGCAGATCAAATGCCTCGCATTTGCCGCACTTCGTGCTTCTCATCTGCCGGTGAAGCGCCGCAAAATGAATATGTCCGCTCTGCGGTCGCATTCATTTATGCTTGCGCGCCAAATTGAAGATTTATGGTGACGATACGTCTACGGGAAAACACCCGTTCCATTCCGAACACGATGGTTAAGCCGCAGACGGCCGATGGTACTAGCTGGAGACGGCTTGGGAGAGTAGGTGGTCGCCATTTTCCGGGGGTATAGCTCAGCTGGGAGAGCACCTGCCTTGCAAGCAGGGGGTCAGGAGTTCGATTCTCCTTACCCCACGGAAGCAATTTTTGCTTCAAGCACAAACGTGCGAACAGAGGAATCTGTAAGCTTTTACAATTAAATAAGAAAAAAATAAACTGATGATTAGACGAGAGAAAAACATGAAAATGTTTTTGTTATCCAAGGAACGAAGAAGAGAAACTCTTCGAAGTTCAAAATCTAAAAATGTCAGGGTAAAAACTTTTAATTTCTTACTATTTGCGAAAAGCAAATAGTCAAACAGAACAATGAAAGGAGCAACATATACAATGTTGATTCTCAGGAAAAAGTCAAGCTACAAGCCTTGCGAAAGCGAGGCAAAGGACGAAGTTCAAGGAAGTAAGAGCATGGGGGAATGCCTTGGCACTAGGGAGCCGAAGAAGGTCGTGATAAGGCTGCGAAAAGCTGTGGGGAGGAGCAAATATCCTGCGATCCACAGATTACCGAGATGGGAAACCCGGCACATAGAAGTGTGTCGTATTAACGTAAATCAAATAGCGTTAATAAGGGAACCCGGGGAACTGAAACATCTAAGTGACCCGGAGGAAGAGAAAGAAACATCGATTTCCTGAGTAGTGGCGAGCGAAAGGAAAGAGGCCAAACCGATGGGCGAAAGCCTATCGGGGTTCGGACTGCAGAAAGCGAAAGATAGCTACCCGAAAGGTTTTGGGAAAGCCTACCGAAGAGAGTGAAAGTCTCGTGGGGAAAGCGAAGATAGCCGGCAGGGATCCAGAGTAGCGTAAGACACGAGAAACCTTGCGTGAACGAGGCGGGGACCACCCGTAAGCCTAAATACTACCTAGTGACCGATGAGAAGCAGTACTGTGAAGGAAAGGTGAAAAAGAACCCCGGGAGGAGTGAAAGAGAACCTGAAACCCTATGTTTACAAGCAGACGAAGCGAAAGCGACGTCGTATGCTTTATAGAACGGTCCGGCGAGTTACGTGTATCAGGCGAGGTTAAGTACGGAAAGCTATGGAGCCGAAGGGAAACCAAGTCTTAATAGGGGCGAAAGAGGTCTGATGCAGTAGACCCGAAACCGGGTGACCTATCCATGAGCAGGTTGAAGTTTCCGTAACAGGGAATGGAGGACCGGACCCACGTCTGTTGAAAAAAAGGCAGGGGATGACTTGTGGATAGTGGAGAAATTCAATCGAACCCGGGAGATAGCTGGTTCTCCTCAGAAATAGCTTTAGGCTAGCCTTGTATTACTTCCATGGAGGTAGAGCACTGACTTCTGGAGGGGCCTCACCGCTTACCAAAAGATATCAAACTGCAGAATGCCATAGGAAGGATGTACAGGAGTCAGACAGTCGGAGATAAGTTCGATTGTCGAAGGGAAAAAGCCCAGACCACCAGCTAAGGTCCCAAAGTACATGTTAAGTGGAAAAGGATGTGAGATTTCAGAGACAACTAGGGATGTTGGCTTAGAAGCGACCATACATTCAAAGAGTGCGTAATAGCTCACTAGTCGAGGAGATTTTGCGCCGAAATGTCCAGGGGCTAAAACATGACACCGAAGCTGTGGGGTGCAAAGCAATTGCATTGGTAGAGAGCATTGTGCGGATGAAGAAGCAGGATCAGAAGGCACCGTGGAGGACGCACAGAGAGAATGCCGGAATGAGTAGCGAGATGAAAGTGAGAATCTTTCAGGCCGAATATCCAAGGTTTCCAGAGTAAAGCTGATCTGCTCTGGGTAAGTCAGGAGGCCCTAAGGCGAGGGCGAAAGCCGTAGTCGATGGAGAACTGGTGATAATTCCAGTACCTTGTAGGAACAGAACTGTGGGGACGCAGGAAGATAGGGAAGAGCCGGGAAAGGAAAGACCGGTATAAGCGCAAAGGCGGAGCAGGGGAGATACTGCGAGAAAGCTAAAGCGTGATAAGGAGCGAAGGGAAGTAGCGAAGCTTCTGAATCTAAACTGCCAAGAAAAAGCCACTATAGATTGTTACAAGCCCGTACCGCAAACCGACACAGGTGGATGAGGAGAGAATCCTAAGGCCGACGGGAGAAGCGTTGTTAAGGAACTCGGCAAAATGACCCCGTAACTTCGGGAAAAGGGGTGCCGTAGGAACACAGCCACAGAAAAAGGCCCAAGCGACTGTTTAGCAAAAAACACAGGTCTCTGCGAAACCGAAAGGTGAAGTATAGGGGCTGACGCCTGCCCAGTGCTGGAAGGTTAAGGGGAATGGTTAGACGAAAGTCGAAGCTAGGAACTTAAGCCCCAGTAAACGGCGGCCCGTAACTATAACGGTCCTAAGGTGGCAAGAAATTCTTGTCGGGTAGTTCCGACCCGCACGAAAAGGCGTAACGATTTGGGCACTGTCTCAACAACGCGCCCGGTGAAGTTGAAGTACTGGTAAAGATGCCAGTTACCCGCGACAGGACGGAAAGACCCCATGGAGCTTTACTCTAGCTTGATATTGGGACTTGATACTGGATGTACAGGATAGGAGGGAGACTGAGAAGTTAGGGCCGTCAGGCTTGGCGGAGTCGATGTTGGGATACCTCCTTGCAGTATTAGGGTTTCTAACCAGATGCCATAAGCTGGTATTGGGACAGTGTCAGGTGGGGGAGTTTGACTGGGGCGGTCGCCTCCGAAAGGGTATCGGAGGCGCTCAAAGGTCATCTCAGAATGGTTAGGAATCATTCGCAGAGTGTAAAAGGCATAAGATGGCTTGACTGTGACACCGACAAGTGGAGCAGGTACGAAAGTGAGGACTTAGTGATCCGGTGGTAAGAAAGTGGGATTGCCATCGCTCAACGGATAAAAAGCTACCCTGGGGATAACAGGGCTAATCACTCCCAAGAGTTCACATCGACGGAGTGGTTTGGCACCTCGATGTCGGCTCATCGCATCCTGGGGCTGGATCGGTCCCAAGGGTTGGGCTGTTCGCCCATTAAAAGCGGTACGCGAGCTGGGTTCAGAACGTCGTGAGACAGTTCGGTCCCCTATCCGTCGTGGGCGCAGGATATTTGAGAGGAGCTGTCCTTAGTACGAGGAGGACCGGGATGGACTGACCTCTGGTGAATCTGTTGTTTTACCAAGAGCATAGCAGAGTAGCCAAGTTGGGAAGGGATAAACGCTGAAGGCATCTAAGCGTGAAGCCCCCTCAAGATAAGATATCCCATTCGAAAGAGTAAGACCCCCAGAAGACGACTGGGTTGATAGGCTTCGGGTGTAAGTGCAGTAATGCACTCAGCTGAGAAGTACTAATCGGTCGAGGGCCTTGAACTAAGAAAGTCAGCGAGACTTTCCTGGGAATCAAGATTGTATATGAATGAAAAGCGCTTGACATTTTGTCTAAGCATCCGTTATTTTTCTTATTATTCCTCAATAGCTCAATGGCAGAGCATTCGGCTGATAACCGAAGGGTTGTTGGTTCGAGTCCGACTTGGGGAGTTTTAGGCCCATTGGTCAAGCGAGTTAAGACATCGCCCTTTCACGGCGGTAACAGGAGTTCGAATCTCCTATGGGTCAGTTTATGGTAGCGATACGTCTACGGGAAACACCCGTTTCCATTCCGAACACGATGGTTAAGCCGTGGACGGCCGATGAGTACTTAGCTGGAGACGGCTTGGGAGAGTAGGTGGGCTGCCATTTTTTTATATCTATAATCGACGCAGACTAAGTGGTACGGTCTGCGTTTTATGTAGCGACGTAGCCAAGTGGTGAGGCATGGGTCTGCAACACCCTGATCACCGGTTCAAATCCGGTCGTCGCCTTAAAAAGAGAGTTGATAATAGTCAGCTCTCTTTTGTTTTGAAAAGGTATTTTAATAAGAATAGTCAATCAAGCGGGGGCGACGTGGCCAAGTGGTACAGTTTGTACTTTTAGCAAAGCAAAAGTACGAAGTCTCTAACACCCTGATTACCGGTTTCAAATCCGGTCGTCGCCTGCTTTACGTCGATTCTTGACAGAACTTCTAAAAGCTGTTATGATAAAAATATAACAAACTGAAAGAAAGAATGGAAAGGAGAATGGTGATGAACGGGGAAGCAATGACAAAAAAACCGGCGGCTTCTTTTCTTTATCAGGCGGTAAAAACGTAAAACTTTACTGAATATTGCAGCGACCATAGTTGTATGTTTAGTAGCCGGATGTTTCTTTTATCAGTTTTTGATTATCGGCTGATGGTGGATGATAAGATAAAAATTGCTGTCAAAAAGCCTTTAAAACTGGCACAAATACTTTTTATGATAGAATAGGAGAGGATAAAAAGCAAAATAAGAGTAAATTGCGGTATTCGGGCGGTTGGGAATACTCGCCCGCATTTCACACAATCAGAAAAAGGAGAAAGCAATGGAACTGAGAACAGCGACGTCGCTAAGGACGTCAAGTATTATACAACCCAGCGGTTAAGAGAAGAATACTTTAATTGAAAACTTGTTTGTGAAGGATGAGATTAAATTGGTTTACAGCCATATCGACCGGATTATTACCGGGCGCGGTACCGGTAGAAAAAGAACTGATATTGACCGCCGGAGCGGAGCTGCGGGCAGAATATTTCTTGCGGCGGCGGGAAATGGGCGTAATCAATATCGGTGGCGCCGGCAGAGTACGATTGATGGAAAAGTCTATGAAGTTGCGAGCCAGAGGGATGTATATTGGCATGGGCGCAAAGGATATCTGCTTTGCCAGCCAAGATAAGAATGTACCAGCCAAGTTTTATATCAACAGCGCACCGGCACATCATGCCTACCCAACGGTTTTGATTAAGCGGGAAGGGACCCCTGCCGATGGCGTAGTTATTATTAAAGACGAAAAATAAGGTGCGATTGGGCAGTTTAAAGCTCGAATCATCGTACTATTTGCAAATACATTCTGCCGGGGGCAGGGTAGAAAAGTCGCCAGCTGGAAATGGGCATGACCAGCCTTGAGCCAGGGTAGTGTTTGGACACGATGCCTGCCATACGCATGACCGCCGGATGGAGGTTTACTTGTACTGACCTGCCGGAGGACGCTTTTTGTAATGCATTATATGGGCGAGCCGCAAGAAACTCGTCATTTGGTTGTTCGCAACGAACAGGCGGTGATTTCCCCGAGTTGGTCGATTCATTCGGGCAGCGGCGACCGGAACTATACGTTTATTTGGGGAATGGTTGGTGAAAAATCAGGACTTTGACGACATGGATCATGTAGCAATGAAAGATTTGAGATAGGGGAAAGAAAATGGCAGAAATCAGTATTAAAGTATTGAATCAAAACAGCAAGACCTTGGCGGTCAGCCGAGGAGAAAAACGAGGCTAATCTGGTGTACTCAGCGACCTATCAGGAGGGCGACCGGATTATTGTGGACACCTTTGATAAGAATGACCATTATTGGATTCAGGTTGATGATGCGTTGGGACATTCGCTGATGTTTTTGAAGGAAGGAACCTTTGCTTATCCGATTCCTTTTTGGCGAGCAAACGGATTAACCTTTCGCTCAAGGCTTTTTCCGGTAGCAAGCATTTGCTGCACGTTAGAAAAGCAAGGCCGTTTGAGTATTTGGCATATCGGAACTTGTCTCAGAATGTCAATGATCATCATGACAACAGCAAGGCCTTTCCCCATGCATCAGCGAATGTGGAAACCAGAGGAGAGTCGGTATTTGCAGCGATGAATGCTGTTGACGGCGTAACCGCAGCAGCCAGCCATGGCGAATGGCCGTACCAATCGTGGGGAATTAACCAAAGACCGGACGCAGAACTGACGCTGGATTTTGGACGGCTGATTACGATGGACCGGATTGTCTTTTATCTGCGGGCGGATTTTCCGCATGATAATTGGTGGGAAAGGGTAACGATTGAGTTTTCTGACGGCAGTGAGCAGGAGTTTGCCTTGACAAGAACCGGTGAGGGCACAGGGGTTTTGCATAGAGCCGAAGTCGATTTTGTGGTTAAAAATGAAAAACATGAAAAAGGCGGATGAACCGTCGCCATTTCCGGCGTTGACGCAAATTGAAGTTTACGGCAAGGAAGCGGATTAAAAGGTCATGATAGATTCTCCCAGTCGCAGAGGCGGCTGGGAGCCTTAAAGGAGGATTTTTGGTTGAAATCAGGAAATAAAAATGACCAGTTTTTGTCATTGCTTTTTGCATTATGTGGCGACAAACTTTGCTCATCCGATTACGCCGACTTTGATTGTGGAGCTAAAGCTCCCCAGCTATACCTTTGGAACAGCTTTTGCGGCGATGGCGATGACCAGTTTTTGTTTTCGCCTTTTTGGGCGAAGATGAGAAGCTTTTTCTGCCCGATCGCTCCTTTTGGCTTAGCTCGATGGGCTATGGCTGGGGCAGCTTTTTGGTTTGGCGAGAACGGAGCTGAGCGTGATTTTTGGCTCAGGCGTTTTTCCGGTTTTTGTCGGGGCGATTGGCGTTTCGATTTTGGTTATATTACGGAAATGTCGGATAAAGGAGCAGGTCGGCGTTAATTTGGCTAAATACGCCATTATTCAGGCACTGGGTGGGGCAGCAGGGCTTTTGCTGGGCGGCACGATTGGTGTATATTCGATAAAATTGACCTTTTGGGTACAGGCTGCCGGCTTGAGCTTGTGTGGCGTTTTCTTTTTGCTGTTGGAAAAATAATGCAGTGCAAAAGCGACCGATGCCGTTTGGCGGCTTGATCAAAGATGAACCCGATTCGCTCGTTTTTAGACTGCCGAAGCTTTATGACCAAGAGCTTTTTCTCGCTCTTTTGGTGATTACCTTTGCCAATGTTGGGATAACGGTCTTTGACCAGGCGTTTAATTTTTATTTGAAAGCCCAATTTCATTTTGACATCGATTTATAACGGCTTTTTAAAGGGCGGCGATTGGTATGATTACGCTATTGGTCAATAGTACGGTGTGTTTATGGATTATTCAGCGGGGCGATATTAAAAAGCTTTAGTAGTGGTGCTGATTTGTTGTGCAGTTAGTGTTTCGCTGTTGTTTTGGGATTAGCGGTGTGCCGCTGTTTTTGGCGGTTTGCTTTGTATTATTCGTTCCATTCGCTGATTGTGCCGCTGTTGCGGGATAATGCCGCCAGTGAAGCCAATTATCAAAAATCGCAATTTGGTAATGGGGCTTTATAATGCAGTGCGTTCTTTGGGTATGATTGGCGGGGCGCTGTTTTCCGGCGTTTTTATCAGGTGCATGCAATGCTTTGCCGTTTGCGTTGGCGGTAGTGTGCTTTGCCTTAGCGACGGGCTTTATGGCGTGGCATCAGGTGCATTGGCGAAGAACAAGCTAAAGCTGCAAAACAGCCGGAAATAGGAAAAGCCAAACACTTTGATGCCGAAACGATTGGTGAGATTGCAGAGCTGTAACGACGGCTTTGCTTTTTGCAAAAGAGAAATAAGACTTTCCAAAGAGTGCGGATGAGAGTAAAATTAACATTAAGGTGAGATAGCATATCAAGCATGATAGCAATCTCGCCTTTTTATAATAATGAAACAATATGCTAATATGTCATAGGTCTTTGAGATATCAACCAAGATTGTTTAGTTTGCCGGAGCAAACCTCGCACATATCTTTGGAGCTTTCTCAATGGGGTTCGATATTGAAGTATGTGTTAGGGTTTGCTTGTTGCCATCTTACTCTATATCACTCTTCCGTCTGACGGTCGAACGCAAATGCTGCGCATTCGCTGACTCTCGGGATAGACTTACTGCTCGCCGAGGCAAACTCCGCATATGCTTTTGGAGTATCTAAGTATGTTCGGAACAGAGCATATGCAAAGTTTGCTTGTTGCCATCTTACTCTATATCACTCTTGCGTCTGACGGTCGAACGCAAATGCTGCGCATTCGCTGACTCTCGGGATAGGCTCCTTGCTCGCCGAGACAAACCTCACATACCTTTTGAGCTTTCACAATGGGGCTTGAGGGTTGCGTATGTGCTAGGGATGACTTTTGAATTTTCTTTTAGATTCCACAGATTGCGGACGACTTTCTTTTTGAGATTCTTGCTAAAATAGTTGTAGAAAAAGAGTATTTTAGTATAATGAAAGGAGAAGAAGATGTCCAAGGATAAAAGGAAAAGGAATAGAATACAAGAAACAGTTGAGGGTTCTGAGGTTATGCGCTTTACGGCTCGGAACGATTATGCTTTTAAAAAGCTGTTTGGGCGAGCAGAGAATATTATCATTTGCAGGACTTTTTGGCGGCAGTGCTGGAACTAGATAAGGAAGAGCTGAAAGATACTGTGATTGAAAAACCCGACAGTGGGGAATTATCATGCCGATGAAAAAAACAAAGAATTTTGGATATTAAACTAACTTTGCGAGATGGTCAAAAGATTAATATTGAGATGCAAAACCTGTGGGAGCCGCACTATGAAAAACGCACCTATTTTTTTATTGGGCGAGCAGATATCTGGAAAAGTTTGAGCCGGGTAGGGGGATATAAGCATTTGACAAGGTGCATCAATATTCATATTTTAGGCAAAGATTTCCCCTGTCAAAGGAACTTCACTCCATTTACAGGGTGATGAATACAAAAAACCTTTCAGCTGTTTTCCGATGATTTGAAATTTTCATTTTTTTGGATTTGACGAAATTAAAAAGAAGAAAAATACCGATTTAGAAAGATGGTTAAATTCATTCAAACAGAAGATGCAGCAGTTCAGGGAAGAATTAGGAAGGAGGAACATAATTATGCAATATGCCAATGAGGTTATGAACCAGTTTTATGCAGATAAACAAGAACGCTTGAATTATGAAGCGGCTGTTCGCTATGAGGCTGACCGGGCAAATTCGCATGGGAGGCAGGTTTGGACAAAGGGCGAGGCAGAAGGGAGTTCTTATTGGGGAAAAACGAGGGAGAAAAAACAGGGCGAAAGCGTGCTAAGCTGCAAAACAGCCAGAAATATGAAAAGCCAAAACACTTTGATGCCGAAACGATTGGTGAGATTACCGAGCTTAACGGCGGAGGAGATTGCAGAGCTGTAACGACAGCTTTGCTTTTTCGCAAAGAGAAACGAAAGATAAAAAAACCTTTATTTAGGGCGAGGGATACGATGAAATTATCAGAACAGACGCAGGATTTAACAACCGGTAATCTTTGGCAAAAATATGGCTTTTTGTGTCGCCGATTTTTGGGAACGGTATTCCAGTCCTTTTATACGATCGCCGATGCGGTAATTGTGGGGCGCTTTTCCGGTCAGGGACGGCTTGGCGGCACTGGAGTCGGTGTATTTTTTTAACAAAGCTGCCGGTCAATTTTTCACCGGCGTAGCCTCCGGAGCGACCATTATCATTTCTCAGTATTTTTGGGGCGAAAAAAAGCTTGACCGCATTTCGGGCGCCAGCCATACAGCAGTGCTGTTTGCCTTTTTAGGCGGTGCGTTGCTATCGGTGGCAACCTGCCTGACGGCACCGTTTTTATTCGGCTGATTGAAGTACCGGCAGAAATTGAACAGGCGGCGCTGACCTATGTTCTGATTTATTTCGGGGAATGGCGTTTTTCCATGCTATATAATGTGGTCGCCGGCATTTTGCGGGCGCTGAGCGATTCGAACCCCGTTTTATTTTTGATTTTAGCCAGCGTCTTAAATGTGGGCTTAGACCTGCTGTTTGTGGCGGTTTTTGACTGGGGCGTCACCGGGCGGCAGTGGCGACGCTGATTGCGCATAAATTGTTTGTGCCGCTTTGATTATGGCATTTTTAATGAAAACCGATTTACCCTGTAAGCTCCGGTTAGCAGAGCTACGTTTTACCGGAAAAATACTTGCGGAAAATCGTGCGTCTGGAGTCTACCGATAGGGAGTTCAGGCAATCGTGTATCCGCTTGCCAATATTGTGATTCAATCGGCAATCAATACCTTTGGTGTCAGCAGTATTGCGGCTTGGTCGGTTTGCGGGAAGCTGGACTTTTTGATTTGGGCATTATCCGATGCCTTTTTACCTGGCAATTTCGACCTTTGTTGCTCAAAATTATGGTGCCGGGCAGTACCGGCGGGTGCGGCAAAGGGGGTGCGGGTGGCGCTGCTGATGGCGGCGGGCTTTGTGCTTAGCATTAGTGCGATTCTCTACTTTTGGCATATTCCGCTGGGGTATGCGCTGGTAAACAGATGCAGAAGTTATCACGATTATGTCGCAGATTATTCATTTGTTTGCACCGCTTTACTTTTTATATATTTTTGGCTGTAGTCTTACCGGGAGCGATTCAGGGAACCGGTGAAACAGTAACGCTGATGATTCTGACTTTTAATCGGAACTTGCGCCAGCCGAGATCTTGTGGATTTATTTGGTGTTGCCACGTTATCGCAGTTTTATGACGGTGATGCTGTGTTTTCCGGTATCGTGGGCACTAACGGCGGTGATATTGATTGTTTATTATAGCCGAGTCGTGCGGCGCCTGACGAGGGCGTAGAGAGCTCTATAGCTACGAAGTCTGCTACCTGCTTTTTATGGGGCGTGTTAGCCGGAAAATGGGAGAAGCACAAAAGGATAGAGGTGTATGATTTTTGAAAGCGGATGAGACGAGGGGCGTGAGATTGCTGTATGGCTATGAAGTCTAAGGCTGTCTGCTTTTAAGAGGGCGTGTTAGCCGGAAAATGGGAGAAGTGCCAAAGGATAGAGGGTATGATTTTTAAACGCCGCCTGACGAGGGCGTAGAGAGCTCTATGGCTACAGAAGTCTAAGGCTACCTGCTTTTTATGGGGCGTGTTAGTCGGAAAATGGGAGAAGCACAAAAAGGATAGAGGGGTATGATTTTTGAAAGCGGATAGACGAGGGCGTAAGAGTGCTCTATGGAGAAAAAGCTTTTAAGCGAGGGAAAGGAGCGATTTATGAGAAAAATAATTATTGATACGGATCCGGGGAATTGATGATGCCTTTGCGATTGTAGCGATTGCCCTATGCCAAGAGTTTGAAATATTAGGGAATTTGCAGCGTTGGCGGCAACAAAGGACTAGAGCTTACAACTAACAATGCGTTATCCTTGATGCGCTGGCTGAATGTACCGGCGCCGGTTTTATCAAGGGCAGCACAGCCGCTTAATCCCAAGGGCGGTGCCAGCCATACCGACGATACGATTCATGGCACGAATGGCTTGGGCGGCGTTATCCTGCCGGAAAATCCGGCGGCCTTAGCGAAAGAGTCGGCAGAGGACTTCATTGTTGCGATGGCGGAAAAATATCCGGGCGAAGTGGAGATTTTGGCTTTGGGGCCATTGACGAATCTGGCACTGGCGACCGAAAAGAATGAGGCTGACATTTCGAAAGCTGAAAGCCATTTATTCAATGGGCGGTGGCGTACACTGCGGCAATGTAACGCCGGTGGCGGAGTTTAATTATTGGTTTGATCCGGAGGCGGTAGAAAAGGGTGCTGAAGATAACGACAGAAGTGCCTTTTTTTATATGCTGGGACTGGACGTTACCAATCAGGTTATTTTTCACGCATGAGGATATTTTCTTTTTGGACAAAGAGGGCGGCGAAAAAGGAAAGCTACTGGCACAGATGGTACGGTCGTACTTGGATTTGTTCTGGAATAAAGGACGGATTTTAGGGCTGCGTGATTCATGCGACTTGACGGCGGCACTTTTTATGCTACAGCCGGACTTAGCAAGCCCGGAGCAGGTTTTTATGCCAATGTGCAAATGGCAACGGAGGGAGTTGCTCGGGGGCAGACAGTAGTAGATTTGGCTGGTTTTAGGGATTTGCCGAAAAAAATGCTTTTTGTGGTGATGGGGATTCAGGCAGACGCCTGCAAGCAAAAGTTTATCGAGCTGCTTTTTGCCGGAAAAAGCGGAGCTTTATCGGAAATATGTACAACAGGGATAGCTGATACGGAATAGATACAATACGTACCATATTCCATATCAAACGGGAGAAATCGAAACAAGCTCCCCAAGCTCAATCCAAAACAAGGTGGCGTGAAATGAAAATAGTAAACTTTGGTTCGCTTAATATTGATTATGTTTATAGTGTGGAGCATTTTTGTGCAAAAGGGAGAAACGATATCCTCTGACAGCTTAGAAGTCTTTAGCGGCGGCAAGGGGCTGAACCAGTCGGTTGCGATGGGGCGAGCAGGGAATTGAGGGTTTTTCCATGCCGGGAGCAGTCGGAGCAGACGGCGAGCCTGTTACAGCTCCTACGGCAGGGCGGGGAGTCAATACGGATTGGGTAGCGGTGTCGGAAACGGCTCGTACCGGCAATGCCATTATTCAAAAGAGACCGGAGCGGCGATAACTGTATTATCCTATATGGCGGGGCAAATCAAGCATTACCGCCGAGCAGATTACGCAGACGCTGGCACAGTTTGCGGTGGGTGATTATGTAGTGCTGCAAAAACGAGATTAACGGCATGAAAGAGATTATGCAACAGGCATATCAGCGAGGGCTCCATATTGTGCTCAATCCCTCGCCGATGAATGAGAAAGATAGCGGCACTGCCTCTGGAGCTTGTGGATTATTTTGTTTTGAATGAAATCGAGGCAAAGGAACTGTTAGAGCTGGAAAGCGGTGTAGAGATTAGCGGCGAAGCGATGATTTGCCGGCTGGCGGAGCGTTTTCCTCGTGCGGGGATTGTACTGACGCTGGGAGCGGACGGGGCATTTTATCCGGGATAAAAGCGAAATACACCGGCAACCGGCATATGCGGTGCCGGTGCAGGGATACGACAGCAGACCGGCGATACCTTTACCGGCTATTTTATGCGGGCTTGCGAAAAGGCTTGCCCAAGGCGGAGTGTATGAAAGTAGCTGCCAAGGCGGCGGCGATTGCGGTTTCCCGACCGGGGCAGCCCCATCCATCCCGACATGGGAAGAAGTGGAACGCTTTGCGGCGAAATAAGCCCCCAAATAGTTAAGTCAGGCTTACGCTGCGGTGTAACGCAATGAGACTTTTGCTGCCCGCCTTGCACCAGATAGTATACAATATTTGGTGCAAGGCGGAATAATAATACGTTCTTCTATTCACTTCCTGTACTTTCATCAGGTTCGTATTGCCGCTGATGCCTAAGGGGATACCGGCGGTAATAACCACTAAGTCGCCCGCTTGGGCAATGCCCATTTCTTTGATGGTCGCTACGGATTTGTAGAACAGGATTTCCGAGAAGTCTCCTGCTTGACCAAAATCGGCTCAACGCCCCAGTAAAGCTGCATAATTCTTTGAATCTTCGGGTTGGAGGTTGTGGCAACAATCATCGAATCCGGCTTAAACTTACTAATCAGTCGGGCAGTATATCCCTCGTAAGTCGGGCAGATAATTGCTTTGGCATTTAAATATTCAGCGGTCGTAACCGTCGCAAAAGATACGGCATTGGTAACTGAAGTTCCCCGGTCATAAATCGTGCGATGACGCTTGGTTCGATCCCGTACCGATTTTTCGGTTTGAATGGCAATCCGCTTCATCATTCGGACCGATTCAATCGGATAAGCACCGGCGACCGATTCGCCCGACAGCATAATCGCATCGGCACCGTCCCAAATCGCATTGGCAACGTCTGATACCTCTGCTCTGGTCGGTCTGGGGTTTTTAATCATCGAATCCAGCATTTGCGTAGCAATGATAACCAGTTTTTCCATATCATTACAAATATCTACGATTTTTCTGAACTTCCGGAATCAGCTCCGGCGGAGTTTCTACGCCGAGGTCCTTCGAGCTACCATAATCCGTCTGCCGCCTGCACAATTTCCATGATATTGTTGACGCCCTCTTGATTTTCAATCTTAGCGATGATTTGCACATGCTTGCCGCCATGCGCAACCAAATGCTTGCGAATGGTTTCGACATCGTTGGCGTTGCGAATAAAGCTGGCTGCCACAAAGTCGATATCCTGCTCTACTCCGAAAAAACCAAGTCCGCCTCGTCATTTGGCGTTAGAATCGGAAGATTTAAGTGAATATTCGGGACATTGATGCCCTTGTGATTTTTCACATCGCCGCCGTTCTTAATCAGGCAAGACACTTCTTTGCCGTTAATTGCCTTGACCTCCAGTTCAATTAAGCCGTCGTCAATTAAGATGGCGCCGCCCACCGCCACGTCCGTATGGAGCGACGGGTAGGTTACGCTGATGCGGGAGCTGTCGCCCTCAAAAATCCTCTGGCGAAAGAACAACCGTATCGCCGGTTTTTAAGGTCGCTATGCCGCCGGTAAAATTACGAGTCGAATCTCCGGTCCACGGGTGTCCATCAAAATAGCAACCGGAATTCCCAGTTCTTCCCGAACTTCTTTAATCATATCAATGTTTTTGCCATGGGTGCTTTGCTCCCCATGAGAAAAGATTGAGCCGAGCAATGCGCAGCCCGCTTTTTGACCAGCTCGGTAAATACTTCCTTGTTGTTGCTGGACGGCCCGATGGTTCCAATAATTTTTGGTTTTGTTCATAATCATTCTCCTCCCGCTTAAACGGGTTTATAAGAAATATCACAGGCTTTCCCTTTGCCTGAACGGTAACAAAAATTGCGGAAAACTCCATATATGAATATCACAACAATCGGATTTTGGCAAGACAGAGACAGAAATTCCCGATTTTAGACAAGGAAAAAGCACTAATAGTCAGATTCAGAGATTATTAAAAAATTAAAAATAGCATTAATTTTTCAATAAATCCATAGACCTATTTATTTTGGCGGGAATAGTATAGTAATTCAGTCTATATTATCCCAAAATATAAGACTACTCCTTTATTTTCAGGGACGAATAGGAAATATTTTTCCAGAAAAAACTCTTGACCAATCGAAGAAAAAAGGATTATAATACAGATAACATAAAAAGGAAAAATAGACAAAATTTACAGGGGGTGAAAATCAGGGATTTTTGTAGGAAAGCAGAATTGTTCGAGGGAAAATGGGGGCTGAGATTAGAAATGCAGGACTTAGAAAAATAAGACTTGAAGCATAGGGACTTGGCTAAGTGGGAATGGAATAGGATAGGTAGTGCAGTAGGGTATTCCGGCAAAAGGTTCGGAAAAGGAGAAGAGATGTTTGGGGAGGTTGAATTGCCGATTTTTAACTTCCTTACAAATATAAAAAGTCAATCAAGTCATCATGATAAAAGAAAGGAGAACAAGACTATGAGTGGCGAGAGGAAAAACCGCGCTCTCTGCTGGCGAAAATAATGGTCGTGCTAATGGTTGTCAACCTATTTCAAAGTGTAGATATCGGTGCCGACCTTAGCAGCAGATGCGGCAGGGGAATCAAGCGTTAGAAATCCACAGGGTTATGTGGATGGAACAGAGGGCCAAACGAAGGCATCAAGATTCGAAAGTCCGTCACACAGTACGACGAAGACAGCGGCGAATTTGATATTAAGCTGGAAGTGATTAGTGATGAAAAACTATCTCCAGATAAAAAAATGGACGTTGTTTTAGTTGTAGACCGCTCCGGTAGTATGGAACGGGCGGGTTCGGATGGCGTAACTCGGATGCAAAAGAACAAAGGAGGCGGCAACTCAGCTGGTAGAGTCGCTTCTGGCGTTAAACAAGAGAAACAATGTAAGGGTAGGTCTGGTCAGCTTTGCCGGCGCCAATCTAAAACCAGGTGTTCCGGATTCCCGGAAGTTTGACGACTGGGATAACGTAAATATCCGGCGGATGGACACGTTAGACAGTGTGAACCTGACGACCAACAAAAACCAGTTAGTCAATAAGATTAACACTACACATGGTACAAGGGGCAGCAGGCGGGTACGTTTACACAGGCGGGCTTACGAAAAGCGGCGGAATTACTGAAAAACAGTAATGCCGACAAAAACTGATTGTTTTAATTAGTGACGGTTCGCCGACGCATGCTTATCAGCAGGGCAGCAATGATAAAATTATCGGTACCGGCGTTGACAGCTATTTGAATCCAGCTTTAAATCAAGCGAGAAGAAACTTTAACCTGAGCTTCTTTAAAATCAAACAATATACGATTGAAGAAGCTCAGAAGATTCGTAACAGCGAGGATTCCGATTGCGGCTGTCGAGCATAGGAATTGAGAATGAAGATAAGAGACTGCTTGATACAGAGGGCGAGCTTTATCGAAACCATGCAAGCGAGACGATGAATGGCATTGATAGCGATGGTCGCTATGCGGAGGCAGGCGCTCTGGCAGAGAACTTATCAGAGTGCTAAAGACCTTGCAGGGCAAGCTGATTCGCAGATACCAAACGGTACGCTTAGCGATCCGATGAGTGCAGAGGTAGACTATGTTGGAGATTTGCAAATTAGGGGCGAGATTTTAAAGCCCAATCCGACATGGGGGAGAAAGACAGGATCTCGAAGAAAGATTGGAATATTGTTACCAAAGTTGAAAACAACAAGATGACTCTATCCAATATTGTCTTGGGTTTAAACGAGAAATTAATCGTTACGTATAAAGCCAAGCTAAAATCGGAATATATGGATGGAAACTGGTACGACGCAATAAAACCGACAGATATCGTGCCGGGCGGCGGCGTACTCGCCGGTTGATTTTAGATTCCTAAAATCAAGACCAAAAATCAAAGAACTCGTCTTTCGGTCAAGAAGAACTGGCAAGAGCGAGGGAAAAGCAAAAGAGGTTAGCTTTGAGTTATATCAGGAAGTACCTTGAAAAGAAACGATTACCCTGAAAAACGGAGAAACGACCGGTACGTTTAGAAGGTGCCGGAAAAAGATCCCGAAGGAAATAACTATCGCTATACCCTGTCAAGGAAAAACCATTGACGGTTATACGGTAACTCGGCGGAAGAAAGTACGGTTTCGGCGAATCAGCGGGTAGCGGAGTTTACCAATACCCGAGTAAAAAGAGTATTTGGATTGCAAAACGCTGGGATGACTCCAGCCTGACGGAGGAGCAGATTCGGAATGCAGAAGCAAGGTTTGAACTGACCAGAACGCTTCCGGACTCTACAACGCGGAAAAGGTAGCAACCTTTACTGGTTGGCAATGAAACGAGAGAATTTCCGGATTTGCCGACGACACGATGAAAATGGCAAGAAGTATACCTACCGGGTAAAAAGAAACCAGAATCATCATTGATGAAAAGGGTCATTAAACCAGAAGTATACGAAGTGTATTATAATCTGCGTGACGGAGTGATTGAAGACGATACAACCGAAGATGCTCCGTATCTGGTGGCAAATATCCGTAAACCAGCCGTTTGATTGTGGAGAAAAGACTGGAAAGGTCTTCCGCAAGCGGGAACGGAAGTTAAGTTTACCGTTAAAGGAAACGGCGAGACGGAAACTTGGACAGTAACCGCTCCAAGCTGGGAACTGTCCAAAGACCTCCAATTTATGATTTAAAAGGCAACTTGATTTCTTATCAGGTGACGGAAGAAACCGATGTACCGGGATATAAGGTCGATCAAAAGTCCTGACAGCCGCAAGACTGTGGGAAGACCATCCGGTCACGCTGACTTTTTACGAATAGAAAGAGCGGCGAAAAGGTGATTCCGGTTACCAAGATGTGGGTAAAATCAGATTGCCGATCAGGTAACTCTTAAGTTAGTCGATGCCGTTGGCAACTTAGCGGTTGAGGGAAGGCTTAGTCAATCCGCTTGTCTTAAGAAAAGCAGATCAGACGGGCGATTCCTGGCATGGCGACTTTGTTTTGCCAATGTATGATAGCGAAGGACGCTTGAAAGATTATACCGGCTATAAAGTAGTCGAAGAGTCGCTAAGCGGCTACAAGACAAGTGTAACCGGAGATTTCAATGTCGGCTATATCTTTACCAACACCAATAACGAAACAGTGGAGTTAAAGGTAACCAAAAGAATGGCTTGGCGGTCTGGGCACAGGTTCCGACTGATTTAAGTTCCGTTACTTTCCGGTGGCGGACGGAGCCGAAAGAGGCGTTATCGCTTCTGAAAGAGAGCGAGAAGATCTTTACGCTGACGAGCAAAGATGGCAATAACTGGACGGGTACGTTCCGATTGCCAAAATATTATAACCAACAAGAAATTACCTACTATGTAGCAGAAACCATGGTACCGACACACTTTACGACCGATGCTCCGACCACTGCACCGAAAAAGGTGGAAAACAGCAAGGTTACGGTGAAAATACCTTTGATCCTCGGTGATTACAAGGGTTACCATTGCTAAGATTTGGGAAAATACACCGAAAGCCTTAAAGCAAAACGGTAAAAGCACGCTTGACGTCAAGTGATGGCACCTATTCTCAAGATTTTTGAGATGCTTTATGACGCCGTCAGCGACACACAAATCGTGAGAGATATTGTTGTGCCGGAATACGATGCGGCTGGTCAGAAGATGACCCTATAAAGTGCAAGAAGCTGACGCGCCGGCAATCCGATTGCGGATAAGGCAAGCGTAGAGATTGGCGGCTCGAACTATAAAGTTAGCTACAAAGGTCTGAAGATTCATAATACAAATCAGGACACCGTTGACATTCCGGTTGTGAAAAACTGGGTTGGCGGCGAGCATAGTCGTCCGGCAAAGGTTACGTTTGCTTTTAATCGCAGAGCCGAGAGCAGCTTTAACCGGCAAGCAGACGAGATATGAAAATTACTCCGGATGCCGGTGGAAACTGGGCAATGACAATTCCTGGTTTACCAAAGTATCATGATGGCCAGGAAGTGAAGTATTCTATCGTAGAAGATGCGGTAGCAAACTCACATCGGTAGCGTAAGTGGCTTTACTATGCAAAAATACCTTTAACCCGCCGAAAGATCAGACGGTTAAGGTTACCAAGAAGTGGGATAATTCTACCGTTTGTATGACAAGCGATATTACGGTTCGGCTTTTATGGGTGTAACCGCAGCCGGTGAAAAAGGAAGCTCTGGGAGAAAAAGGTAATCGAAAAAGAAACTCCGGGCGATGTCGAGTTTGTCGTAAAAAGGATTCCATACCAATGGCAGTCCGTTCGTTCGCTATGAAGTAAGAGAACTGGACAAAGATGGCAATGAAATTCGGAAAACGGAAAAGTAACCCTTTTGAACACGTTCTTTCAAGAGCATAAATCTGCATCGTAACTTATACGGTTGATCCGGCAGATGCTAAATCGCTCTACATTCATAATACGAATGTAGATACCATTGATATTCCGGTCTCGAAGGTCTGGATTGGCGGCGAAAAATGATCGCTCGACCGAGATTCACTTACTTTGAAAGCAACTCCGGAAGAGGCATTGACGGGTATCGAAAAAGAGTATACTCTAAAGAAAAAGTGAGGGCTGGAAAAACAATCATTCGGAATTGCTGAAATACCTTGATGCATCGGAAGTTCACTATGAGGTTAAGGAAAAACCGGTAGCAAATTACAACCTCATGTTACGATTGGACAGGGCAACTACGATCACAAGGTGATTGTGAACGAGTATGCTCCGCCGGCAGATAAAGAAATTACCATTACCAAGAAATGGGTAAATACACCTCGTGTTTGCAAGAAGGGATATCTCTGTTCGGGTATATGGTTTACAATGCAGACGGTGAAGAGAATGGGTTGTAGATGAAGTAGTAATTCCGCAAACCGAAGGAAAGATAACCATTCGGGTAAAACAATACGACCGGTATGGAAATAAACTGGTTCGTTATGAGGTCAGAGAGCTTAATTTGGCAGGCGATCCGATAGAGGAAGGCGGCGCGTTGCCTGGGACGATATCTATGGTGACTCCCATACCTGTGAAGTAAGCTATAATCAGGCAACCTTACCATTACCAATACCAATAAGGATACGGTTGAGGTTCCGGTACGCAAGGTTTGGGAGGGCGGCGAGTATAATCGCCCGACAGAGATTAAGTTCATCTTGTCGGCAGAGCCTGAGGAAGCATTAGTCGGAATACCGACCGAATATACGCTTACGGCAGACCAATGGCTGGAAGACAGTGATTAAGGGCGACTTGCGAAGTATTTGGAAAACTTTATCAATAAGATGAAGTCAATTACTTCACTCACAGAAGTAAAAAGTACCCAATTATACTTCGGAAGTGGTCAAAGAGAACTGTACGGATTGGTTAATTACCAATAAGTTTAATCCGGAGTCAAAAGATAAGGTTACCGTAGTTAAAAAATGGGTAAATACACCGGATGGCTTAAAGGCAGATGTTAAGGTTCGGGTGTATGGTTATACGGCGGACAATGACAAGGAAATGCTGGCAGAGGGAGTCCTTGCCAAAGACGCCGAGGGTGGTAAGCTGGAATTGCCGGTTAAGAAGTATTATAAGAACGGCAAACCGTTTACCAAACACGAAGTCAAAGAGCTTGACGAAGACAGCTTTGAAATTGGCGAAAACACCGTAGTTACGATTGAGGGTTCTGAGTATAAAAGTAAACTATCAAGTAAAAATACGAAGGACTGACGATTACCAATACCAATCAGGATACGGTTGATATTTTTGGTAGATAAGAAATGGGTTGGCGGCGAGAACAAGCGTCCGGAAGAAGTTGGATTTACCTTAAAGTCAAATCCGGCAGAAGCCTTAACTGGCAAAAGAAAACCAGATATAAGGTTCGGGCAGACGAAAACTGGCAGTTAGCAATTACCGGTTTACCAAAAATATTATGAAGGAAAGTAGTAAATTATTTCATTGAAGAAGATGCGGTAGCAAACTACACGTCGGCAGTCGATGGATTTTACTATGACCAATACCTTCAATCCGTCATCGGATAACAAGATTACCATTATTAAAAATGGGAAAATACTCCGGCTACCTTAAAGTTTGACACAAAAGTCAACGTTTATGGCGTAACGGCAGATGGCGATCGCCAGTTGGTGGCTGAAGGAAAAACATTAAGCAAAGACGCTGAGGGTGGCAAGCTGGAGATAGACGTTCGAAGTATCACAAGAACGGTAAAGAGTTTGCTCGCTACGAGGTTAAAGAGCTAAATGGTAGTGTAGAGCTGGAAAATAACGGCGAAATTACCAATGGAAGCTCCAAGTATGTAGTTAGCTATCAAGGCTTAACGATTGTCAATAGCAATCAGGATACGACCGAGATTACGGTAACAAAGACTTGGGTTGGCGGCGAACTATAATCGCCCGGCAGAAGTTAAGTTTACCTTAAAATCGGATCCGGCAGAAGCATTAGCCGGCAAGGTAACAGAGTATGAGATTGTTGCCGATGCTAGCGGTAACTGGACAAAAGACCATTACGGATTTGCCAAAGTACTATGGCGATAAAGAAGTAAAATATTCGGTTAAGGAAACATGCAGTCGAAAAACTTCGAATCGACAGTCAATGGTTTTTGTGATTACCAATACTTTTGCTCCGAATACGAATCAGCAAAGTAACGATTGTTAAGAACTGGGTAAATACACCGGATAGCTTAAAAAGCGGACGTGAAAGTTCGGCTCTATGGTGTAACGGCAGATAATGAAAAAGAACTGCTCAAAGAAGAAACGTTAGCGAAGACTGCCGTAGGCGGCAAGTTAGAGCTTACGGTGAAACAGTTCCATGCAAACGGCAAAGCCTTTGACCACTACGAAGTCAAAGAGTTAAGCGGCACGACGGAACTGGAAAACGGTAGTGTAGTAGTAATTGGCAGCTCCAATTATAAGGTAACTTATAACGGACTGACCATTACCAATACGAATCAGGATAAGACACAGATTACCGTAGTAAAGAAATGGGTAAACGGCGAAAATAATCGTCCGAATAAGATTGGCTTTTACCTTAAAAGGCAGAGCCGGCGCAGCCTTTGACTGAAAAAGCACTATGAGAGTTAGTAAGCAGGCTGGCGACACTTGACGCTTACGATTTCTGATTTACCGAAGTACTATGGCGATAAGGAAGTGAAGTATTCGGTTGTCGAAGACGCCGTAGCAAACTTCACATCGCAGGTAAGCGGTCTTGTTATCACCAATACCTTTGCTCCGAAGACGGATCATAAGGTAACGATTATCAAGAAGTGGGTAAATACACCGGATAGCTTAAAAAGCAGACGTTAAAGTTCGGCTTTATGGTGTAACCGCTGATAATGACGAAAGGAATTATTAAAAGAAGAAACGTTAGCGAAGACTGCCGTAGGGTGGCAAGTTAGAGCTGACGGTAAAACAGTTCCACACGAACGGCAAAGCCTTTGACCACTATGAAGTCAAAGAGTTAAGTGGCACGACGGAACTGGAAAAACGGAAACGTAGTAGTAATTGGCGGCTCCAATTATAAGGTAACTTATGATGGCATGACCATTACCAATACGAATCAAGATAAGACCGAGATTACGGTCGAGAAGAAATGGGTAAATGGCGAAAATAATCGTCCGGCGGAGATTGGCTTTACCTTAAAAGGCAGAGCGCAGAAGCGTTAGCCGGTAAGAACACGCAATATAAGATTACTGCGGCTGACGGCTGGAAGAAGACGATTAGCGATTTACCGAAGTATCATGCAGCGATAAGACAGTTACTTATTCGGTTGTAGAAGATGCGGTAGCAAACTTCGAATCAGAGGTAAGCGGTCTTGTTATCACCAATACGTTTGCTCGAAGAAGGATCATTCGATTACGGTTGTCAAGAACTGGGTAAATACACCGGATAGCTTAAAAGAGCGATGTTAAAGTTCGGGTTTACGGTGTAACGGCAAATGGCGACCGGGAAGAAGTAGCTGGCGAAGTAGTGATTGCTAAGGATGCAGTTGCCGGTAAGGTAACGATTCATGTAAAACGCTACCATACAAAACGGCGCTGAGTTTACCAGCTATGACGTCAAAGAACTTGATGCGACCGGTGAGCCGATTGCGAATATGAGCAGAGTGGTGATTGGCGGCTCGAACTATGAAGTTAGCTATCAAGGATTGACCGCTACCAATACCAACTTAGATACGGTAGATATTACGGTGAATAAGGTTTGGGTTCGTGGCGAGAACAATCGTCCGGAAACCGTTGGATTTACGTTAATCGCAAATCCGCAGCGGCACTCGCAGGAAAGGAAACGAAGTTTAAGATTGCCCCTGATGCCGGCGGCAACTGGACGAAGACGATTACCAAATTACCGAAGTATTACAATGGTCAGGAAGTGAAGTATTCCATTGCCGAAGATGTGGTAGAAAAACTATCATTCCGAGATTAATGGCTTTACGATGACCAATACCTTTAATCCGTCATCGGATCACAAGATTACCATTGTTAAGCAGTGGGAACACACTCCGAACAGCTTAAAGGCTGATATCAACGTACGAGTTTATGGTGTAACGGCTACGGGCGATAAAGAAAAAGGTCGTTGACAGTGCACTTTTTAAAGCAAAGACGCTGAGGGTGGTAAATTAGAGCTTGACGTTCCGAAGTATCATACGAACGGCAAGAAGTTTTACCAGCTATGAAGTCAAAGAGCTGGTTAACGGCAATGAAGTTTCGCAAAACGGCGTAGTTCAGATGGGTAACTCGACGTATAAGGTAACCTATCAAGGACTTACCATTACAAAATACCAATCAGGATACGACCGAAATTACGGTAACCAAGAACTGGGTTGGCGGCGAACATAATCGCCCGACAGAAATTACCTTTTAAGTTAGAAAGCTACTCCGGCAGAAGCATTAGCCGGTAAGGTAACGGAATATAAGATTAGTGCAGATGCCAGCGGCAACTGGACCAAGACGATTTCCGGTTTACCGAAGTATTATGGTAGCGAAGAAGTGAAGTATTCTGTCGAGGAAGTTAGCGTACCGAACTTTACTTCCGCTATAAATGGTTTTGTTATCACCAATACCTTCACTCCGAAGACGAATCATAAAGTAACTATCGTTAGAAGCGGGTAAACATCACCGGATAGCTTAAAGACCGATATTACGGTTCGGCTTTATGGTGTAACGGCAGATGATGAAAAAGAACTGCTGAAAGAAGAAACGTTAGCGAAGACTGCAGTAGGCGGCAAGTTAGAGCTGGAAGTAAAACAGTTCCATGCGAACGGCAAAGCCTTTGACCACTATGAAGTCAAAGAGTTAAACGGCACGACGGAACTGGAAAAACGGCAACGTAGTAGTAATTGGCGACTCCAGCTATGAGGTAGCTTATAACGGACTGACGATTACCAATACGAATCAGGATAAGACACAGATTACCGTAGTAAAGAACTGGGTAAACGGTGAAAAATAGTATTCCGGCAGAAGTTGGATTTACCGTAAAGACAAAGTCCGGCAGGAGCATTAACCGGCGGGGAAACTCAAGGATAAGGGTTACGCATGACCGAGGGCTGGACGAAGACAATCACGGATTTACCGAAGTATTACGACGGCAGGGAAGTGAAGTATACTATCGTGGAAGATGCGGTAGCAAACTTTACTTCAATGTAAATGGTTATACGATGACCAATACCTTTACTCCGAAGAAGGATGGCAAGGGTAATCATCGTTAAGAACTGGGTAAATACACCGGATAGCTTAAAGGCTGATATCAGAGTTCAGGTTACTGGCGTAACGGCGGATAATGATAGAGAAATCGTTGTTCCGGTAGCGACATTAGCCAAGGACGCAGTAGACGGTAAATTAGAGCTGGCTGTTCCGCAATATCATCAGAACGGCAAAGCCTTTTGCTGACTACGAAGTCAAAGAGCTTGATAAAGACGGCAATCCGATTGCAGAAAAATGGCGTACTTAAGATTGGTACTTCCGAGTATGCAGTTACTTATCAAGGACTGACCATTACCAATACCAACCAGGATAAGACGAAAGTTACTGTAGTAAAGAACTGGGTTGGCGGCGAAACCAAACGTCCGGCAGAGGTTGGATTTACTCAAAAGGCAAATCCGGCAGAAGCATTAGCCGGCGGAGAAATCAAGGATAAGGTTACCCGCCGATGGCTGGACAAAGACCATTTCCAATTTACCGAAGTATTATAACGGTGCGGAAGTGAAGTACTCTATCGTAGAAGATGCGGTAGCAGACTTTACCTCATCGGTCAATGGCTTTACGATGACCAATACCTTCGTTCCGAAGACGAACGGCAAGGTAACGATTGTTAAGCAGTGGAATGTACCGGGAAGCTAAAAGACAGATGTCAAAGTACAGGTTACCGGTGTAACGGCTGACGGCGATAAAGAAATCGTGGTTGCAGAAGCGACGTTAGCAAAAAGATGCCCAAGACGGCAAGCTGGAGCTGACGGTTCGAGCAGAGCATACCAACGGCAAACCGTTTACCGGTTATGAAGTCAAAAAGAGCTTAATGCGGCGGGCAATCCGATTGCAGACGGCGAGCATCGTTAAGATTGGTAACTCGGATTATCAGGTAACCTATCAAGGACTGACCATTACCAATACGAATCTGGATAAGACACAGATTACGGTAACGAAGAAGTGGGTTGGCGGTGAGCATAATCGTCCGGCAACGGTTGGATTTACCTAAAAATCAATCCGGCAGGGAGCGATTGCAGAAACCAAGTACACGATTAGTGCAGACCGAGGGCTGGACGAAGACGATTACTGATTTACCGAAGTATTATGGTGGTCAGGAAGTTACGTGCTTCGTCGTCGAAGATGTGGTAGAAAACTTCACATCGAGCGTCAATGGTCTTACGATGACCAATACCTTTAATCCGTCTACGGATCATAAGGTAGAGATTATCAAGAACTGGGTGAACACGCCGAATGAGCTTAAAGAGCGACGTAAACGTACGAGTTTATGGCGTAACGGCAGATAAGGAAAGCGAAGTTGTCGTTTCGACAGTAACGCTGTCAAAAGCGATGCCGTAGACGGTAAGCTGGAAGTAGCCGTTCGAAGTATCATTCAAACGGCAAGGGCATTTACCGGATATGAAGTCAAAGAGCTTGACGAAAATGGTAGCCCGATTGAGAATAACGGCGTAGTAAAGATTGGTAATTCCAAGTATGCGGTTAGCTATCAAGGAATGACGATTACCAATACCAATCAGGAAAAAGATTGAAATTACCGTAACAAAAGAACTGGGTTGGCGGTGAACATAACCGTCCGGCAAGCGTTGATTTACCTTAAAGGCAAATCCGGCAGGAGCATTGCCCGGTGAGGGAGTTCGGTATACGATTCGTGCGACCGAAGGCTGGACAAAGACAATCTCTGAGCTGCCGAAGTATTATAACGGCGAAGAAGTGAAGTACACCATCGTAGAAGATGCTGTTGCAAACTTCAGCTCGACCGTAGCCGGTTACACGATGACCAATACCTTTACTCCGAATAGGGACGGTCAGGTAACGGTTGTCAAGAACTGGGTGAATACACCGGCTGACTTAAAGGTTGACATCAAAGTACAAGTTACAGGTATCACGGCTGAGGGCGAAGAAGAAATTGTTGTTCCAGAAGCAACGATTCTTAAGAGCCAAGGCACAGTAACAGTAAACGTTCCGAAGTTCCATACCAACGGCAAGGTATTTGCTAGGTATGAAGCCAAAGAGCTTAATGCAGCAGGCAGTGTGATTGCAGCAGGTACGGTAGCAATCATTGGCAATTCTCAGTATGAAGTTACCTATGATGGCCTTACGATTACCAATACCAATGTAAGCAAGATTGAGCTGTTTGCGAAGAAGATTTGGCGGCACTCACCGGCAGATCAGATTCCAGAAGGCGGAATTAAGGTTCGAGTAAAAAGCAGATGTTGCGGTTGACGGTGTAACGCTACCGACCGATTGGGTAACGATAGAAGACACCGAGTCGCATGAGCTTAGGATTCTTCCCGGAATATCAAAACAGGGGTAAAAAGTAAACTACGAGATGGAAGAAGATGTCGTAGCAGGCTATCGCCAGCTTGGTATCGACCGAGAAGGAAACACCTTTATCGTTACGAACGGTAAAGTTACATACCGAAGAAGAACGGTATCAGGTGAAGAAGACTTGGGTTGGCGATGCGGCAAATGAGGTTCGCTTTGGTCTTTACGAAGTCGAAGCGGCAGGTACCTTAAGACAAGTTGAGGTCTTGACCTTATCGCAAAGCCAATAACTGGGAAAGGCAAGTTTGCTCCGCAGTTAAGCTACAACAAAGTAGGCGAGAAGATTCGGTATGTCGTGAAGGAGCTGGATAAGGAAGGCAGACCGGTAGAAAACGGTCAGATTGTTTCCTTTAAATGGCGGGAGTTTATAAGACGGAAGTTGTGGCTCCGGCAGAGAACCAGTATGTCTTTACCAACACGCAGCAAACAAGCATTAGAGTAACGAAGACTTGGCGTGGATTCCCGCAAGAAGACCTACTCGGATTATTCCGAGAGGGTGATACGAGCGGTGAGCCGGTGGCTAAGCTGACGCTGACGGCAGATGATAACTGGACAGGTGAGTTTACGAACCTGCAGTTCAAAGACGCTGCCGGAAACGCAATCTCTTATGTCGTATTTGAGCTGAATGCGGCTGGCAATAAGCTTTCAGAAACCGAGCCGGTACAGCTTGGCAAAGCGTCAAGTATCGAGTAACCAAGAATAACTATGACTTTACCAATACGGAATTGGTTGACCTGACCATTGTCAAAGAGTGGGGCGCGACCATTCCGGAGGGTGCAAGACGGAGCGTTGGTATCGAAGTAAGAGCCAACGGCGAAGTAATTGACAAGTTTGTCTTAACTAAAGGCAGACAACTGGACAAAGGTAATGGAAAAATCTGCCGAGATGGCAGGGGCGGAAACCTTGTAACGTATCAGAGTAGTGGAAGTCAGCATTAACGGCGAAGAAATTACTCTTGCCGCAACCGCTTGCTTATGATTATGAGCATAAGGTATTCAAAGTTTCCTTAAGTGAGGGTGCACTGAATATCGAACATAGCAAACGGGTTACGGTGAAAAACGACGTGGAAGAAGTTCCGCAACCGCAAGATCCGAATCTGCGCAATCTCAAAGCAGTGAAGTTCTGGGGAACGACTTCGAAAGAATATCAAAAAGAAGTAACCGTTCAGCTTTACCGGTTAGATGCAAGCGGTAAAGCTGGTACCGGTAGAAGGTCAACAAAAGGTCTTAAATACTGGTAATAACTGGCAGGTAATGTTTGAGAACCTGCCGAGATATGAGGAAGTGGCATCGACAACGACCTCGACCAGAGCGGCAGAAGCGGAAGAGCGGACGCAGGCAGCACCGAGCGAAGAAGCTCAGGTAGCGACCGAAGAAGCACAAACGGAGGCGACGCCGAGCGAAAAACAGGCAGGCGAGCCGAAGAGGCACAAACCGAGGCAGCACCGAGCGAGGAAACGCAGGCGGCACCGGAAGAAGCACAAACCGAGGCGAGCACCGAGCGAAGAAGAAAAAATCAAGCTCCGGCAGCAGGGTGGCACAGCACCGGCAGTTCAACCGCAAGCGGGCGAACAACCGGGAGCAGCAAGTGCACCGGCGATTGTACCGGCAGAACAACCGCAAGCAGGGGAACAACCGGCAGCACAACAACCGGCAACGGTAAAGAGAGAGATTCGATACTTTGTCTTTGAAGTGAAGGTTGGCGAGAAACAGCCGGTATTGAGCCGAAGGTAGACTTAAGCAAATATCATATCGGCGATTACCATGTGGAAATCGTAGACAACGAGTAAGAACTTAGTTTACATCTTCAATACACATAGCAGTGCAATACCGGAAGGGGAGCAAACAAGCGTAACGGTAACGAAGGAATGGGGGCACGACTCCGGCTGAGTACCGTAAGCCAATTCAGGTTAGACTGTATGTTGGGGAGAACGGAGTTATCCGTCCGGTTGACATTGAAGTGAGAACCTTGAGCAATGAAAAAAGGCTGGACAACCACCTTCAGCGGACTGAAAAAGACCGCAGAGGATGGTACGCCGCTGAGGTATCTGGTCTTTGAAACAGCAATTGACGGCGAAAACGTTAGCTTTGTGCTGAGTGCACAAACGACGACGTACGAGCATGGTCGCTATACGGTTACGATTAGCGGTAACGGAACGAAGAACGTAACGATTCTCAATCAGTACGAGCCCGAACCGTACAATCCGCCGGATCCGTATAACCCGCCGGAGCCGTATAACCCACCGGAGCCGTACATTCCGCCGACACCGGGACCGAAGCCGAGTCCGGAGCCGGATCCGGGCCGAAGAATCCTCCGACAACACCGGAGAAACCGACACCGGAGACCGATATTCCGGAAGATCCGACACCGATCTCTGTACCGGAACTTCCGGATACACCGGAAGATCCGGAGATTCCGCAAGGTGTACCAGAGCCGCCTAAGACAGGCGGCATGGGTACCGGATTCTTTGGAATCTTCGGTATGAGCTTACTGGGATTGGGACTGCTGTTTAAGAAGAGAAGATGAGAAACAGCAGGTAACAAAGGGTAGTACCCATTAGGGTGGATGATGACTTGAGGCGCCCTCTCTTAGAAATAGGAGAGGGGCTGTCTTTATGTTTCTGCCATCCGCATTATAGGAATTGATAAAGGAGATGAAAAGCCGATTAGCCAAAATGTATCCCGACAAAGTTGTGATTTTCCAAGAAGTCTGATGATGAAATTGACAAACCGATGATTTTTTACTTAAAAACCGAATGGATTAGCTGATTGCAAGCGGTTTTGCAAAGATTATGAGCATGGATATTGAAACGAAAGAATATTTGTGATATTGAGAGCTGACGACTTTTTCCGAAAAACAATAAGGTTATCGGGAGTGGACAGGCAGCGACGATAGTGCTTAGCAAAAGTGTAGTGGAATTGCAGGAAGTAATAATCTCAGAGATATTGCGGAGTATATCCATCCGTTTTCCCTGCGCCACAAAAACGAGGAGCGATTTGTTAGTAGAATCATGGAAAAAGAAGCTTATTATGGAACAATCAAGATAATCTGATCTGTTTGCCTATATTAAGAGCAAGCTCTGATATAGGCAACAAAAAGACATTATCAAGATGGTTAGCTTATATTGCCTATAGGAAAGTTCCCTTTAATATAGGTAAACACGGCTAACCATTAAGATAGATAGCTATCCGGATAGTTCGCTATCCTTTGCCGATATGGAAAGCAAGCTCTCACAGGCAAACGCAACAAATTATCAAATCGGGCGGATATGCTAAAAAGAAGAAAGCTCGGAGCGAATTCTTTTACGGATTTTCTAGGAAAAAAAGGTAGGGCGATAAGCCTTACCTTCATATAATTTCGGGAAATATTTTTGATCCAGCCGGTAAAACGAACAGACGCAGGAGAACGGCGACCATGCCGATAGCGATAATTACCGCAAAGGCTAAAGAATAGGGAAAAACCTATCAATCAGCCAGCCGATAATGAGGGCGGCTGGTGGTAACGCCTACGCCGTAGCCGATATCCATGATTGCCGATATTCGCCCACGATGCGAGCTTGGTACTCGGCGGCTGATATAGGGCGATGTCCCGATAGTATTGATAATTTCACCGGCGGTAAAAACAAAAATCATCAGAAAAAAATACAAAAATACGGCGGCCCGCTCAGAATCAAAAAGAAAGCTGATTGAATAAAGAGCTACGCCCAAGGCGGATTTGAGAAGTCCCTGATAGGGTGTCGGAGCAAATAGGGTGAAAAACGGGCGTAAACAAAATAACGACAAAAAGCGTTAAAGGACGATAAAAAGCCATAATACGCCGGACCATTTTCCCCGAAAAACATAGCTGGTGTAGAGAGCGCTGAAAAGCCCCATTGATTGTAAACAAACGCCGACAGGATAATAGCGGGCAGAAAAAACAGCGACGGCGGACGTTTTTCATCAGAGCAAAGGCGCTGGTTTCCGGTGCGATATCATTTTCGTATTCGTTAACTTCATCGTGGGCTAAAGCTTTCTTTGGCAATCGGAAAAAACAAATAAAATAATCAGAACGGTGGAGCTGATGGTCGTTAAACCGTCAAAAAACAAAAAGCAAGCGAAAGATAATCATTAAAGAGTAAGCCGCCAATCGCCGCCCCGAACATATAGCCAAGGTTATGCCCGAGGTAGGTTAGGAGTGAGACCTTTTCTCGCTCGGCGGGCTTTGTGGCGTCCGCAACCAGCGCCTCATACGCCGGCCCTTCCATGCTGGCAAATAAGCCGGCTAAAGCCAAATAGCGTAATCATCAAAAAAACCCGGCTGAATAAAAGCACAGCTAACGAAAAAGACGGTGCTGATGATGTCAAACACGATGATAATTTTTTTGCGGTTAAAGTGATCCGCTATTTTTCCGCCGGCAATGCTTCCAATCAAATAAAAAATCGACAAAAGCAGTGGTTGCATAAGCGGTTTCAGTAGCGGATAAACCGATTTTTGGCTGAGAATTAAGGTTAGAAGCGGCCAGATAAAAGCCCCCATATTGGTAATCATTTTACCCAAGAACAAAATATAAGCCGAGCGGGAAAGCCCTCGGTACTGAAAAACATGGATTTTTAGATGCTGCATAGCAGACTCCTTTCGTCATAGGGATGTGCCGGGTATCAAAAGCAAATTCCTTTCTCATAGGGCGTTATAGGATGCGCCAAAGCAAGCGGCTATTTTTTTGTCAGAAAAAGTATTTTTAGCGTGATGACTTGCTATTTTTAATAAAGAGAAATAATCTAGCCGCACGTTATCGCCGAGCTGTCGCTGGTCATTTGCCGGAAAAATGGTTAAGTAGTGAGATTACAGAGGGCAACGGGAAAAAGTTTAGGGTCTATTATAGCAGATTTGGGGGAGAGGGCAAGAGGGATTCGATGTGGAAAAGAGTAGGGGTAAATATTTATGCGAAACAAACAAAAAAATAGCTCTTGAATGAAATATTTGTTTATTGACGCTGGATTAAGAAAAAGTGTATAATAAAATCAAAAACCGGTAAACGTTTTTCATATACGAAAAAAAGAAAGGGAAAAACTAATAAAATGGCTACGGATAGAGTGATTTTCTTAAAAATACATGATGGATCAGCCGAGGTATTTGAGCTGTGAACAGGCTAAGATTATTACAGAGGAAAAATCAAAAACATCTGGGAGAAGCTGAGATACTGGTTCGGGCTTGGGAATTAAGAGCGGCAATGGAAAAAAATTGCTATTGAAATTCTTCCACAAGAACGAATCGTTGGTAATCGTAGTATCGGTGTAAAAAAAGCGGAATCGTCTACCCACGATGTGGATTGCTGATGGATGGATGATGAGATAGAAACATTATCGGGACGCAAGCAAGATCCGTTTAGAGTAAAAAGAAGAAGATATGGAGATATATCGACAGAAGAATTCTACCGCATTGGCGAGAAAAAGACTTTGGAGCGAAGAATTGAGAATAAAGCCGGCAAGTGGAGTAAAGTCCTACAGAAAGTAGTGAAAAGTTAATCAACAAGGACGATCGCAAGGACATATTATTCCGGATGTGGAGACTTGGTTGCAAAAAGGTCCGGCACAACTAGCACAAGAGGCGGCTCAAAAAGAAACAGCACAGGAAAAAAAGAGAAAAATTGTTATGAAAGCATGCAAATCGTACTGCAGGGGGCGATTATCTTTATTAGGCGATATGAATCTTTGGCGTGTGCCCTTTACGAAGAGACTAAGCAGCAGGATTACCGGAAGATAGCGGATACTTGCCGTAATTTGACACAACGCCCGGCAGGAAACTTTTACGAGGCTTTGCAGATGGTTTGGTTTTTGCTGGTATTATTGCACTTTAGAATCCAATGGTATGTCTTTTTCTTTGGGCAGGATGGATCAGTATTTATTACCTTACTATAGAAAGAGTATAGAAACGGGAGCATTGACGGAACAAGAAGCGCTGGAGTTGCTGGAGTGTTTTTACCTGAAATGCAATCAGATTGTCTGTATGTGTAATCAGCTGGAAGCTCAGTATTTTGCAGGCTTTCCGATTGGCTTTAATATTGTGATCGGCGGGGAGGGAGTGAAAAGAAATCGAGAAAATGAATTGACTTTTTGTTTTTTTAAAAAGCACAGGAAGAGTTGAATCTGCCGCAACCCAATCTTTCAGCCAGACTTTGCCGACAGTCAAGTGATGCTTATTTAATGAGCTTGCGCGATGTATTGGAACAGGGCGGCGGATTACCACAGTTTTTAATGATGAAAGCATTGTTCCGACCTTGATGGACAGCGGAATAGATAGGGAAAGATGCCGAAGAATATGGTGTAGTTGGTTGTGTGGAATTAAGTAGTTGTGGCAATATGCTGGGCTGGAGCAATGCTGCCATGTTTAATTTGATTAAGGTTTTAGAATTAACGCTAAACTCATGGGCGGTGCCTGTTGAATGGGGAACAATTAGGACTGGATTTGGGTGGGCTGGATACTTATGCAAGTTATGCTGAAATGGAATGGGCATTGGAGATACAAATGAACTATTTTATCGAGCAAATGGTTCGTTTGCATGAAATCGCTGACCGTTGTCATCAAGCCTCATTTTGCCGACGCCGCTACTATCGTCGGTGGTGAAGGATTGCATGGAAACTGGTAGAGATGTTTCTGCCGGTGGAGCGAAAATATAACCGGTCAGGGATTCAGCTGAGTACAAATCGCCAATTTAATAGATAGTTTGAACGTTTTAAAAATGGTATATTCCGGAGAGATTAGAAAAGACGAGATGCTGCGCCAGCTAAAAGAGAATTGGCCGGATGAAGTTTTGCGTAGTCGAGTATTGAATTATGGTGAATATTATGGGAATGACAAAGAAGAAGTTGATGCTTTTGTCTCAGAAGTGGGTGCAAAAGTTTCGAGAGAAATTGGGGCAGTATAAAAAAACACGAAATGGCGGATATACGGTCGGGTTATATACTGTGTCGGCTCATGTACCGATGGGTGCTGGTGTTGGTGCTTCCTGTGATGGTCGAAAAGCAAGAAGCCCTTTGGCGGATGGTGGGATTTCGCCCCGAGCAGGGATAGATGTAAGCGGACCAACCGCTGTTTTGAAATCGGCAGTCGCCATTCCTGCCAGACAGTGTGCCAATGGTACCTTATTGAATATGAAGTTTTCCAAGACGATGTTTTTCGGAAAAAAACAAAAAATAAAGAGCGATTTCTTATCTCTGCTACGGGCATTCATTTGCCTGCCGATTCATCATGTTCAATTTAATGTAGTTGATAGGCAAACTCTCTTATTGGCACAAGCCATGCCGGAGGAATATAGGAGTCTGATTATCCGAGTGGCAGGGATACAGTGCGTATTTTGTGGACTTGGATCATGAGCTCGCAAAAATGAGATTATCGCCAGAACAGAAAAATGTTATATAAGACAGGATGAGAAAATGAAAACAAAGAATCAAAAAGAAATGGGGCTGTTACTGAAATCCAAAAGATTTTGCCTGCATGATGGTCCGCATTCGGACGACCGTATTTTTAAGGCTGTCCTCTCCGATGTCAATGGTGTTCTAATCCGAAAGCCAGAGCTTTCATCCGCGACTTCAATTCGTAGAAACGAGCTGTATTCGCTGCGGGCAGTGCGTTCGGGTTTGCCCAACCGGAGCGATGAAGCAGGGACTTAGTGGGTAAGACATATCATCTTCCGGAAAAATGTAGGAATAATTTTATGTGTGCGAGGGTTTGTCCAACAAAAAGCATTGCGGATAGCGAGGGCGGTACTGGACAGTGGAGGAGGCGGTATGTGAAATCGAAAAAGATAAGGTGTTTTTCCGTGAAGGTGGAGGGAGTAACGTTTTCTGGCGGAGAAGTATTATCTCAAATTGATTTTGCCAGTTGCCTGGCAGATGCTTTGCATAAACGAGGGATTCATATTACTTGCGAAACGAGTGGCTTTTCTTCAGAGGAGAATTACTCGGCGCTTGTTAAGCTGGTGCGATTTGCTGTATTTTGATGTGAAGCATTGGGACAGTCAGCGAGCATGAGCAGAGAACAGGAGTGGGAATGACAGAAAATTTTCACGTCATTTAAGAATAGCTACTGAATCAGGAATTCCATTGGCGGTCAGGATTCCAATCATTCCACGGTTTAACAGCGGTCCAGAAGCCCCTTCGATTTTTAAGGTTATTAAAAATATCAAATAAAAGAAGTCCATTTATTGCCGTTTCATCAGTTCGGATTGGGTAAATACCAGCAATTAGGGCGTCAGTATGAATATCAGTATGATAAATCAATGAGGAAAGAGGAATTGAGGGCTTTGCGGAAATACTGAGACAAGGAATTACAAAAAGTGCAAATTGGCGGATAAAAGAAAAAAAGATATGTGACATAAAAATCCTGACTACACAGATGCAGCCGGATGAAAGAGAGTGTTAATCAGTGATGACGATAATCGTCTGATTTTATGGAAACGATGCTATTGCCTTTGTAGAATGCTAATTTTAATTCCACATTTTTGAGTTTGCTTTTGGGTTTGTCCAAACGAGAAAGAACAATGTTTACCAGTTTTGTGGCATATGTTTCTTCTTTTTGCAATAAGCCGGTTAGGGGAATTTCACTAATATCAAATCTGCTCGGAGTAGCATAACCGGCAAAGGATAGGCCAGAGCGTCGCCCTAAATATAGCTGATTTCTTTCCATTAAGAACCAATTCAGCTTTTTGGGGAGGTGATAATGGCAGCGGATATTTGATCCCTGCACCAAGAGTTTATGGAATTTCCTGACGGCAGGTTAGTTCATCTTGAGCCGGGATGATTAAGCAATCCTTTGGCGGAATATTGTTTTGTTGTATCGCTTGCAAGAAGCCTTGATAACGCAGGGCGGCCGCACTGGAGCTGGTTGCACCCTAAGGTATAAGCAACCCGGCGATGACCACAATTTAGGATATGATTGGTCAGTTGGTGGCAAGATTCAAAAATCATTGGCATATAACTGATCGGTAGCGATGCCTTCCTGCTTGCGGTCAAAAATAATGACCGGTATGGTTTGACAGATGCTTTTTAAAAGTTCATGATTAGAACCGGTCGGTGCAATAATGATGGCATCGACTCTTTTTTTGTAACAAGCGATAAAGATATTCTCTTTCCTTTTTCTTCATCTTCATCGGAATTACAGAGCAGGACAAATATTTTTCAAAAAGTAGATTTTCAATATTTTTTTAAAGATTTTAGCAAAAAAACTATTTGAGATATCCGGGAAAAATAATTCCAATGATTTTTTTCGCTTTTGAACGAAGCGCACGAGCGTTGTCGTTGGGAATATAGTGGAAATGCTCAATCGCTTCTTGAATACGACCGGCGGTTTCGGGATTCAGTTTTTCGTGTCTGATTAATATATCTGGAAACAGTAGCAGTAGATACATCCGCATATTTGGCAATGTCTTTAATAGTTACGGTTTGACTTTTTCATGGTTCTCCCTCGAGTAATAAGGACGGCGGTATGAATAGTAATGAAATATATTATACTGATTTTATCACACAGGAGATACCTTTTCAAGATAAGGAGTGGAAAAAGAAAAAGATTCCTCGGAGGAAGAATCATAAAAAGGGGCGTTATAGAAAAATTGTAATGAAAAGAAGAAATTTAGGGGATAAAAGCTTAGAAATAAAGGGAAAAAGGGAAAAGAAAAGAGGAAAAAGACGAAAGAAGAAAAAGAAAAATAAAAAAAGAAGAAAAAGTGTATGAAAAATATTGCAAAAAGTAAAAATATGGTAATCTATAAATGGAAAACGTTTACACGGAAAAACGATTACAAAAGAACGGGATGAAAGCATTCAGGAAGGAAACGAAATATGGAAATAAGAAGGTTGACGGAACGAATTGCTAAAAATGCGGAAAAATATCATTGAGATGCCTGCCTCGATTTGCCCGGAGAGAGGGAAATCATTACCAAGGTATATGAGGAATATGAATATCTTCCTGTAGTTCGGTTGCGAGGAAAAGAGTCTGGAAGCGATTTTTGAGAAATATGACGATTTATATTGATGACGATGGTCTTTTGGCAGGGAATCAAGCCAGTAAAGATAAGGCGGCGCCGGTTTTCCCGGAATATGGGATTGACTGGATGATGAAAGAGCTGGATGAGTTCGCTAAAAGAGACGGTGATCGGTTTGAAATCACGGAGGAGGCAAAGCAGAAAATTCTGCAGCTTTGCGCCGTATTGGAGTAACAAAACGCTGAAGTTGAAAGCTCTTTCTACCATGACAGAGGAAGCAAGACTTTATTATGACCAAAAAATATCATTAAAGCGGAGGGTGCATTACTCGGGAGACGGACATGTGGCAATGGCTTATGACGACATTCTAAAACGGGGACTTTTATATTATAAAGAATATGCGTTGCAGCAATGTCGGGAATTGGATACGTCGGATTATACAAAAATTAAAAAGTTATCATTTTTATCAGGCTTTTGCCGGAGTAGTGGATGCGATTATTGATTTTGCGGAAAGATATGCTGTTCTAGCGGAAAAATTGGCGAAAGAGAAAAAAATACGAGTGATACACGTAGGGAAGAATTGCTGAAACTGGCAGAGATTTGCCGAAAAGTGCCGGCTTATCCGGCAGATGGATTTTATGAGGGCGGTTCAGTTTGTTTGGTTTATTCATTTGATATTACAAATCGAATCGAATGGTCATTCTTATTCTTACGGTCGACTGGATCAGTATTTGGCACCATACTATCAAAAAAATCCATTGAAAAAAAGAGAAATCACCGAAGAAAAAGCTTTGGAATTAATTCAGAATCTATGCATAAAAACATTATCCATCAATAAAATTCGAAGCTGGGAAATGACTAAGACCGGTGCCGGAATGCCGTTATATCAAAAATATTACGATTGGTGGTCAGACGACGGAGCGGCAAGATGCGGTTAACCCTGTTACAATGCTGATTTTAGAGGCGATTGGGGCATTAAAATTACCGCAACCCAATCTAACGGTTCGTTATCATCGGGGAGCATCGCAGGAATTTATGAAGGCTTGTATGGATGTGGTAAAAAGAGGGTTTGGCATGCCGGCGTTTAATAATGACGAAATCATTATCCCGTCCTTCCTTGCAAAAGGGTAGAAGAAAAGGATGCTTATGATTATTCGGCGGTAGGTTGCGTTGAAGTAGCGGTACCTGGAAGATGGGGATATCGCTGTACAGGTATGAGCTTCATTAATTTTCCACGGACTTTGTTGACGGCCCCTAAATGATGGAGTGGAGCCTAATTCAGGGATTAAGATTTTTGAAGGTGTCAGGGCATTTACGGGACATGACTTCCTTTGAGCAGGTGCTGGCAGCATGGAGAAAGGGGATAAAAGAGGTAACAAGAGTTTCCGTGATTATTGATAATTGTGCGGACGTATGTTTGGAAGAGGGGTATCCGGATGTCTTATGTTCTGCTTTTGACGCAAAATTGTTTAGAAACAGGAAAAAACACTAAAAGAAGGTGGTTCAAAAATATGACTTTATCAGTGGCCTGCAAGTAGGGATAGCCAATTTAGGCGATTCTTTAGCGGCTATCAAGGATGTTGTTTTTGAGAAGAAGCTGATTACGCCGGCAGAGCTTTTGGCAAGCCATGAAGGATAATTTTGCGGGAGAACGTGGGCAAGAAAATTCAAAGGCTTTTTGCAAAAATAGTAGCCATAAATATGGAAACGATGATGACTATGTTGATTGTTTGTTAGCAGAAGCGTATGGGGACTATATTAAAGAGATTAGAAAGTATACCAATACCCGTTACAATCGAGGACCGATTGGTGGCGGATATTATGCAGGAACGTCGTCAATCTCCGCTAATGTGCCACACGGGGTCGCTACTATGGCAACGCCGGATGGTAGAAATGCCGGTGAGCCTTTGGCTGAGGGTGTTCACCGGCCCATAACCGAGATACGAATGGTCCAACAGCGGTATTTAAATCGGTTTCCAAATTACCGACAGCGGAGATTACAGGAGGAGTGTTGTTGAACCAAAAATCAATCCGCTTTTGCTGCAAGAGAATAAAAATGTAGAAAAATTGATTTTTGATGGTTAGAGCATTCTTTGATGATTTAAAAAGGCTTTCATGTTCAGTTTAATGTTGTATCGAAAGAAACCCTGCTTGACGCACAAAAAAACATCCGGAGAATCATAAGGATCTGATTGTCAGGGTGGCAGGGTACAGTGCGTTTTTAATGCTTTATCGAGAATGACGCAGGATGATATTATTGCTCGGACAGAGCAAAAGCATTTAAGAGTAGTTTGTAAATGAGTGTGACCATCAATCAAAAAAAGGAAGTGAGGTCAAAGAAAAAATGAAAATATTTATTGATACGGGTGATGTCACTGTAATCAAGCGACTTTTATAAGAAATATCGGTTTGATGGAGTAACAACAAATCCGAGATTATTAGCAAGGATACAGGGAAAACCAATAGAGATTTTACAGGAGATTCGCCATGCTATTCCGACAGAAGCGGAACTTCATGTTCAGGTTGTTTCGCTACAAGCGGAGGAGATGATTAAGGAAGCGGAACATATTTTGAAAAGTATTGGGTTCGGATGTGCATATTAAGGTTCCGGTCAGTGAGCAAGGCTATCGGGTTATTCGGCATTTAGCGGAGAAAAAGGTTTCCGTGACGGCAACTCACAATTTTTTCAGCCAATGCAGGCGCTACTGGCGACGGAGTCAGGGGCAACCTCGGTAGCACCAGTACGTTCGTCAGATTAGCAATAAGAGTAGCGATGGTGTGGTTGTTGCCAAAGAGATTCAGAGGCTTTTGGATGTGAATGGCTATCAAACGGAGCTTTTGGCAGCGGCCTTTGAGAGTGTCCATCAGGTGGCAGAAATTGCCGGTTTTGGAGCAAAATCAGTAACAGTAGCACCGGAATTTTGATGGAAATGTTGATAAATAGTTTTACGGAAAATGCGGTTAAAGGCTTTTATGAAGAGTTTAAAAGCAGTTTTAATCAGGAAAAATATGTTACAGTAACAGTTGACACTGACCGGCGGTATCCCCAATATCGGTTAAGGTCAAATGGAAAAAGCAAAAAAAGGAGGATTCAGCATGAAGAACAAACAAATGGCAAAATGGATGTTAATGATGGTTTTGGTTGTAACTCTGACAATGGCAGGTTGCTCGGGCCATGCCAAAAACGACAATGCTTCACCCTAAAAAGCTTGCAGTTTCGGGAATTAGTAGTACATCGCAATATTTACCGGTTTATGTGGCGCATCAAAAAGGCTGGTTTAAAGAGGCGGGGTTAGAGGTAGAAGATGTTATGTTCACAAATGGGCCGGTTCAAATGGAATCCTTATCGTCAAACTCGTGGGATATCGGATTAACCGGTATCGGTGGGGTATTATCCGGAACTATTCGTTATGATGCTTTGCTTGTCAGCGCCAGTTCAACGGATGATGGCGGACAGTATATATTTGCCAGAAAAGATTCGCCGATTGTAGCTGCCGGACAGGGACATAACAAGATTAACCCGGAAATTTACGGAACGGCTGAAACTTGGAAAGGTGTTAAAAGCGCTGTGTAGTGCGGGTACTACGTTGCAATATACTTTATCAAAAACCTTATCCGGATTTGGTTTAACCAAAGAGGATGTCAATTTTGTAGCTATGGATGGACCGACGATTTACAGTTCGTTTTTGGCAGGGGAAGGCGACATTTGTGTGTTGGGGAACGCAGCCGGTGCATTTAGCATGTTGAAGATGAGCGATGAATATGTTCCTATTTCTAATGGCAGAATTGCCCAAACGGGTCTGATGACAAATATTATGGCGAATAAAAACAGCTATAATGATCCGGAAAAAAATATGAAGCCATGAAAATATTTTTACAGGTATATTTTAAAGGCAACCAAATGGATTGGCGAAAATCCAGAAGAAGCCCGCTAAACTGATGTTAGATTTTTGCGGAAGACGGGGGAAGCAAAGTGGATTTGGAAACCTGTAAGACTCTTTTGCAGGCAGATCAATACTATACGCCGGAAAGTGCTTATAAATTAGCAACAGAAAAAGCAGAAGGGCAAGATTATTCGGTGATGGAAAGCAAGTTGATGGGATGCTTGAATTTTTATAGAAACAGGAAACTACAAGGAAGAAGATAAAGCCAGCTTTTTGAATCATACCGACGCAAAGTTAATCACGGATGTCTACAATGCAATGAAATAATTTGGGGGTAAAAGATATGAGTGCAATAGATTCGGGAATGATTAATACAGATTATCAGGAATGGAAAAAGAAACGACAAAAAGAGCAGTTAAACTATCTGCTCCTTTGTGGTTGTGGTATCTTGATATTTTTGGCCTGTGGCAGGTCTGCAGTTAGACTAGGGATTGCTGATGCGAAACTGCTGCCTGCACCTTTTGCAGGTATTTGAAACGATTGTCCAGAAGATTTATCAAAAAGAACCGGATGGCAATGTTTTGCTGGTTAACATTTTGGCAAGTCTGCAAGTTGCTTTATCAGGCTTTTGCTGGCAATGATAATCGGAATTCCGCTAGGCTTGGTCATGGGATGGTATCGCTTAGCAGAGGCGTTTTTTCGCCCAATCTTTGAATTGGTACGACCGATTCCGCCGATTGCCTGGATTCCTCTGGTAGTCGTTTGGCTGGGGAATTGGGTTGAAAGCTAAGGCACTGATTATTTTTCTCGGCTTTTGTTCCTGTGTTATCAACGCATATGCGGGAATCCGCTTGACGAATCAGACTTACATTAATGTAGCAAAAAAACGTTTGGGGGCGTCGGAAACAGAAATATTTTTATAAGGTGGGGATTCCCTCGTCATTACCGATGGTTTTTGCCGGTATTCGAGTGGCGTTAGGCAATTCGTGGTCAACTTTTAGTAGCGGCAGAAATGCTGGCGGCAACAGCCGGTTTAGGATATATGATTCAATTCGGGAGAACCATTGCTCGTCCGGACTTGGTTATTGCGGGCATGGTAGTGATAGGCGTAATCGGAGCAATATTATCCGCTATTTTGTCTACGGCAGAAAATCGTTTTGTCAAAGGCAGAAAAATAGCAATAATTAGGCAGGAGCAGTTGTATGGAAAAAGGAAAGAAAACCAATTTCTTTAATATGGTATGTATTTTTGTCGGTATTGGCAGTATCGTTGATACTGGTAGGTTGGATTTCTTTTGCCACATTGAATCCACGATTGATGCCGGGGCCGGCAGAAGTGGCGGAGCGCTTGATTAGGACTTTTACGAAACCCATTGCCAACACGGTTTTTGTTTGGTCATATTTGGGCAAGTCTTCGACGAGTGTTGATTGGTCTTGTTTTTGCATGGCTGGTCGGAATCGGGTTAGGAATATTGATTGGCTGGAATAGGAAAGCAAAAAGCAGTTTTAGGTAGTGTATTGAGATTTTACGCCCAATTCCTCCGATTGCCCTGGATTCCTTTAGTTATCATGTGGTTTGGAATAGGAGAATTTTCAAAAGTTTTCATTGTGTTTATCGGAACCATATTTGAGCTTGATTGTCAATACTTCGGCGGAATTCGCTTGGTTGATAGCATTAATGTTGATGTTGGTCGGGTTTTTCAGGAAATCAGCGACAATTTTAATGGATATTGTCGTCCCAACGGCACTTCCGTCCATATTTGCCGGAATTCGGACATCGGTTAGTTCTGGCTGGACAACAGTAGTAGCGACGGAGATGCTGGGAGCAAAAGCTTGGCTTGGGGTCTTTAGTAACAAAAAGGCTGGCAAGGGAATGATATGGCGCTTGTATTGGTGGCAGTTATCAGCATTGCCGCAATTGGTGCTTTACTTTCGACGGGATTATCAAGATTGGAAAAGGTAGTGTGCCCATGGAACAATGTGTAAAAACCAAATTAGAAGTAAAGAATATTAGTAAAACATTTTTACGGAAACGAAAGTAACGACTGTAATTAAAGATGTTTCCTTTCAGGTGAAAGAAGGGAGCTTTTGGTGCTTTTTAGGGGCCGGGGGCGTTGTGGAAAAACAGTGCTACTGGATATCATTTGTGGGTTGGTGGAGAGAACTTCCGGCGTGATTTATTATCAGGATAAAGAAACAAGTGGGCAATCCGGAAATTGGCTGAGTTTTTCTGAGAAAATTGCCATTATGCCGTTTTAAAAACGGTACGGGAGAACGTGGAATTGGGGCTGAGTTTACCGGAGTAAAAAGAAGAAAGAAAAAGATTTTCACAGCACTATATTAATTTGGTGGGATTAAACGGTTTTGAAAGTACTTATCCGACTCAATTATCCGGCGGTATGAAACAGAGAGTCGGGATTGCTAGAGCTATGCCATGCACCCGGGGATATTGATTATGGATGAGCCGTTTGGTCAGTTGGATGCACAGACCAGATATTCGATGCAAAATGAGATTTTACGAATCGCCAGTGAAGAGAAAAACAATCATTTTTGTCACCAATAATATTGAGGAAGCCTGTAGTTTGGGGGACAGGATTGTATTGTTGAGCGGTCGCCCGGCAGAGGTAAAAAGAGGTTTATGACATGAGCTTTTTACCAAAACCGAGAAATATGGTGAGCGAGGAATCTTGGCAATCCGGCAGAAGAAAATCTCAGAGAATACAGACTTAGCCTTATAGAGAATAAGAGGTTTAATCAATGGGAATGGACAATCGAGAAGTAAAAAGTAAAGGTGAATAACTTTAACGAAACAGTTCGGCGAACTGTTAGTGCTTGACGATATTAGTTTCAACATCAAAAAATGAGTTTTATGTGTAGTCGGACCGACTGGCATGCGGTAAAAACCACATTTTTAAACTGTTTGACTAAAATATATTCACCGACGAAAGGAGAAATTAAAATTGACGGTGAGCCGGCTAATCCCAAAAAGCATAATATCTCGTTTAGGTTTCAGGAGCCGTCCGCTTTTCCGTGGCTGACGGTTCGGGAAAATCTAGAATCGGTCTGGGTGTGAAACGAGTTGACAAAAAAAGAAATGCAAAAGCAGGGTGGACAATATTTTTGAGTTTGATGGGCTTAAAAAGAGGTGGAACATGCATATCCCAGAGAGCTGTCGGTCAGCGTGGAGCAGCGTATTATTATTGGGCGTTCCTTTGTCAGCAAACCCTGATCTTCTACTAATGGATGAGCTGTATGGACAGATGGATATTAAAATGCGGTTTTTATCTTGAAGATGAAGTAATTCGTTTATGGAAAGAATTGGGCAGTACGGTTATTTTTATTACACATAATATTGAAGAAGCGGTTTATTTGGCAGAGCGAGTATTAATCTTAAGCAATCAAAACCGACAACGGTGAAGGAGTCCTTACCGATTGAACTGCCTCATCCCAGAAATATCAGCGATCCTAAGTTTATTGAATATCGAAATTATATTACTGATGCGATTAAATGGTGGTAACTAAAAAAAGCTTTGTAAGATGTTTTTACGGGGAAAAGCATAGGTATCAAAACCTTCCTGTATTTAATTGTTTGACAAACTCTTGACAAAAAGAACGACTTGAAATTATCGGCTATTTGCGTTATACTAAGGTCAAGGCTTAATCTATATAGGTGGAGAGTCGGCGTTTTGAGGACATAACGGTTCCGAGAATAGGGGGCGACAGAAAGTGCCGAAGTGCAGAAGTCGCCAGTGCAGCAGACACCACCGAAGCAGACTAGAATGACGAAAGCGGCAGGGGCTGGTAAAAATCGTCAAAGCGGAAGAAGTCGCAGAAGCAACAGAAATTGCAAGTGCAGTGGAAGCCGTAGCGCCGTAGAAGCTGCAAAAACCGGAAAACGACAAAGGTCGCCGGTGCAGCAGAAATCGCAGAAGCGACCGGTGTAGCAGAAACGGTGGATTGACAGATGCTGAAATGGTGAAATCACAGGAGTGAAAAAAAGCCGTAGAGGCGGAAGAAGAGATACAAAAAGCAATGGAAATAACAGAAATTAACCATATAAAAAAACAGGAGGCTATTATGAAATTTGAATTACCAAAGTTACCTTATGCTTATGATGCATTGGAGCCGTACATTGATGCGATGACCATGCAGGTTCACTATGAAAAGCATCACGCTACTTACACCGCTAATTTTAATGCGGCGATTGAGGGCTTGGACGTACCGGAATGCCCACGCAAGCTGTTGGCGGAGGTGGACCGTTTTCCGGCAGAGAAGCGGCAGGCAATCATCAATAATGGCGGCGGATATTATAATCACAAATTGTTCTGGGAAAAACCTGGCGCCGAATGCCGGCGGTGAGCCGACCGGAGAGCTGGCGGCAGCGATTAACGAAGCGTTCGGCTCTTTGCGGAGTTTAAGGAAAAGTTTAATACCGCGACCAAGACTCGGTTTTGGCTCCGGCTGGGCGTGGCTGACGATGAAGGATTTGAAGCTGGAAGTGCTTTCCACTGCGAATCAAGATTGTCCGGTTCAAGAGGGACGCCGGATTTTTGCTGGCACTGGACGTTTGGGGAGCATGCGTATTATTTGAAGTATCAGAAATCGCCGTCCGGACTATGTTGAGGCATTCTGGAATGTGGTCAACTGGGACGTCGTTGCAGAAAGATATCAAAAAGCAAGGAAAAAGCAAAGCAGCGGTCGCTGTAGCTTGCCATAAATAAAGCAGTCGAGCTTGCCGGTCAAAAAGTAGGCGTTGCGGCGACCTGCCGGCAGGAAATGTAAAACAACAAAAAGACCGTTCTCTAAGGAAGAAATCCAAAGAGAGCGGTTTTTTGATTGCGTTTTAGGCGGAGCCGGCAGGCGTAAACTTTTCGGCGGTTTTGCAAGCGGCACTAAAAAAAGAAGGTTCTTTGTCAAATGGTGTTGGTAAGTTTTAGAGAATAAAATCAGGGTTTAAGGTGAGATAGTGTTTGGCTGTCTCACCTTTTTATAGTAGCGGAACAATAAGCTTTTTGCGATAAGGATTCTATTTTTAAAAGTGGAAAAACTGCGGTAACCAAAAAGCGATTTTTAAGAGTTTTGACATAGTTATTGATTCCTTCTAAACAACCGTTGGAAATCGCGTGCTGTAGAGAGTTCTCCACTAAAGGTAAAAATGCTGTAATAAGGTTTTTATTGCTACTTTCATAAAGTCCGAACAAGTGGCAGAATATTCGAGTAAATGATTCTTTAAAAGCGGGTCGCATCCTTTTGCTTGATATCCTGTAAAAAAAGCTTTGATAAGCCTTTGTAAGTGGTCTTTAACGTATCATCAATGGATATCGTATCTCTACAACAGAAGCGGAACAAGCAAAGGATTTAAAGTGTATCCAGCGAGAAAATTTTGTATAGTTTAATTGAGCAGCGGGAAGGAGCAATAGCTTCCAGTAACGCTTCAGACGTTTATAAGCGATAGAAGAAGTGGGAAACTGCTTCATCCCATGGATTCTGGTTTTGATGAGCGACCGGCTAAGCAATTGAACGATATGAAAGCGGTCTAGAACAATAGAAGCGTTCGGAAACAGCTCGTTAATCAAGGAGATATAAGGACTATATAAGTCGATACAAATGGCTTTGACATTGCTTCTGGCAGCTTTGGAATAACGTAGGAAATAGTTTCGCAGGGAGCAAAGCTGACGGTTTTCAACGATATCAAGGAGCCGGTGGTTAGCCGCATCGCAGAAAAATAAAGCTCATAGCCCCTTTGGCGTTTTTGTCGATTTAAAACTCATCAAAAACAGAGCGATTCCGGCAAGAAATCAAAGTCTGGAGCGAAGGAAGAAAACTGGCGATCAATGCATTTAGAAACGGTACTATGAGAAACGAAATGCATTCGGGCAATATCCTTTTCGCTAAGCTTTATAAGTTAAATCATTTAAAAATATGTTGCTTTACGGGATTGGAGATAAAGCAATGTTTTTTCACAAGAGAAGTGGAAGCCACAAAAGGTTTTTGCCACAAGATTTATTAAAGGAAACTCGTTGCTTTCGTAAAGCCAAAAATACAGGGGAAACCAGCCATAGGAAGAAGTTTGACATAAGATGTTTTCGTTCCGTGCTTGATGATCTGCTCGCTTTTTGTGCTTCCACATTTCGCACAGCAGGTAGAGAAATAGCTAAGAGTAGCGTGAAAAACCTTATAAACAACGGAGTTTTGTTTCCTTTCTGTAATTTTTCGGAAAAATAATATTTTTATCTTCCAATCCAAGCATTTTTAAGATATAATCTTGATGGGACATAAAGCAACCTCCTTTTGATGTGATTGTGGTGATTATATTCTACAGGATTTCGTTGCTTATGTCTTCCTTTTTTTGAAAAATAATGGCGTTAGCAAGGAACGAATCTCATTACCAACACCAAAAATTATACAACCAAAAAGAATTGCATATTAGCGGTAGATGAGAAAGCGGTGAGCACTGCCTTATATCCTTTGCTGTGGGGAAAGCAAGCGTCAAACAGGGAACCGCTTATCTTAGAGCGGGCAAAATAGGCAGTTATCTTTTGCTTATATCAAAAAGCAATTTCTGAATGGGCAAATTCGCTAACTATCAAGATAAATCGCTATCCTTTGACTATGCGGAAGGAAACTTTCTTATAAACAAACGCAGCAAACTATCAAGATGGTTAGCTTATGTTGCCTATAGGAAAGTTCCCTTTTAATATAGGGAACATGGTTAACCATTAAGATAGTTGGCTATCCTTTGCCTATATTGAAAACGAGCTTTCCTATAAGCAAAAATCAGTCAACTATCAAGATATATTTTTAATAAAAAGATGAGAAATGTTTAAGGATTTGGCCAGATAATGCTTTGCTTTTTCGGAAAAAGCGATATATTGTGGTCATATATCAAAAATTAGATATATTATGCAAAATGAATTGTTCTGGTAAAAAAATAGGAGGAAACTATATGGCCAAAATCAAGATTGCAACGGATTCTACCGCAGATATTCCAAGGCTTTTGGCGGCGGAGCTTGCGATTGCTGTCCCTGCCGCTGACCATTTTAGCGGGCGAGAAAGAGTATTTGGACGGAGTGGATATTACACCGGAGGAGTTTTACCATGTGCTGGGAGACGTCGGAGAAAGTGCCGGTATCCTCGCAGGTATCGGTAACGCTTTATCAGGAGCTGTTTGAAAAGACTTGGCGAGAAGGTTATACGGATTTAATTCATATTGCGCTCAATTCCGCGATCGGGTACTTATCAGGCGGGAGTTTTTAGCCGAAGAAATGTTTTTCGAGGAGTATCCGGAAGCGGCGGAGCAGCTTCGGATTCATTTGATTGATTCGGAAACTTACAGTATGGCATATGGCTGGGCGGCGGTGGAAGCGGCGAGAATGGCAGCTCGTGGCGAAGAAGTGGCGGCAATTCTGGCATTTGTTCAGGACTGGGTGAGCCATGCCCGCCTGATGCTGGTGCCGCTGAGCTGCAATTTGTGAAAAATCCGGTCGGGTGTCGGCGGCGCTGGCATTTGTCGGCGATGTGATTGGGTTAAAGCCACTGATTACCTTTTGAGCAGGGAGAGTCGAAAAATTGTAGCAAAGGCTCGAGGCGAAAAGAAAGCGATACGGGAACTGGTGGAGTTTTGCCGGAAGGAGAGGCGGGCAGGAACGCCGTATATGCTGGTTTACGGAAATAATGAGGAGCAGCGGAGCCAGCTGAGGGAGCTTTTGTGTGGAAATGCTGGATCAGCCGCCGACGCTGGAATATCCGGTAGGCTGTATTATTTCGATTAACACAGGTCCGAATATGGTGGCACTGATTTACCGGCAGTGAGGCAGGAAAGAAATATAGTAGGGGAGCAAAAGAAATTACTACTATAAAATAGGTAGGAAATTTTTGTTCCGGGGAAGCAAATATCCGGCGCCTCTTACTATGCCTTTGGAGAATGGGCTCTCCCGGAAGGGTGGGGGAGTTGGCTGTTGGAGTTCAGACAAGCCATAGCGGAATCCGCTATGGTGGATTTAGCTGGTTAAGCAAATGGATAATTACAATTACTATGCCTTTTGGAGAATGGGCTCTCCCGGAAGGGTGGGGGAGTTGGCTGTTGGAGTTCAGACAAGATAGCGGAATCCGCTATGGCGGATTTAGCTGGTTACAAATGGATAATTACGATTACTATGCCTTTGGAGAGCAAGCTCTCCCTAGCAGGGGTGGGGGAGTTGGCTGTTAGAGTTCAGACAAGCATAGCTGAATCCGCTATGGCGGATTTAGCTGAGTTACAAATGGATAATTACGATTACTATGCCTTTAGAGAGCAAGCTCTCCCCGGCGGGGTGGGGGAGTTGGCTGTTAGAGTTCAGACAGTCATTCGGAAATTCGCTTGCGCCGAATTTCTCATGATTTGCGTTAAGCAAATGGGTATGTATGTTTGATACTGCCTGTGAGAGCAAGCTCTCCCTAGCAGTATCAAGCACATACCTGCTTGTCTGAACTCTGTTACAATGCATACATATCTTGTTAAGGTATTGACGTGTTTTGGGGGTGGGTGATATAATCCAAAAATGTAATGTAATGGGGGAAGAATCCCTGAGAACTAATATTCCAAACACAAAGGAGGAAAAAGAGTAAATGAAAAAGATTTTAGCATTTACGCTTGCATTGGCAATGGTATTGTCGACGATGACAACTACTTTTTGCCGCCAGCAAGGAAGTGGAAGCTCTTGCTAACTTGAAGTCGCTTCTGAACACGACAGACGCAGAAGTAAACGCAGAGCTGAACAGAGCTGTTGGACTTGCAATGGTATTGAAGGCTTTGGGCTATACCCAGGCTGATGCTGATGCCAAGGCGAGACAACAAAGTCGTTGACATGGAAAAGACCGTATGGGCTAAGGGTTTTGCAACGCTGGGTGAAGAATTAAAAGCTTACCAATGGCGTTAGCGTAGAACCGAAGCTGTTTGCACCGGTTGAGAAGCTGAGCAAGCAAGCATTTGTAACCTTTATGCTGCGTGCATTGGGTTATGATTCTAACGAAGCTTGGGCAAAGGCTGGCGAATTAGCGAAGGAAGCTAAATTAGTTGAAGAAGCTACTTTAGAAGATGCTTCTTTCACTAAGGGTGAAGTGCTGTTATTATGTACAATGCTTTGAAAGCAAAAAGTACAAAAAGACGAAAAAGGCAGAACTTTGGCTGAAAAGTTAGTAGCTGACGGCAAGATGAACAAGGAATTAGCAATTGCTAATGGCTTGATTTCCGGCGAACCGGAAAAAATTAGAGGTTGTTTCGTAAAGGCTGACAACTTAAGAGAAGCAGTTGTTACTTTCAACGGCGTTGATAAGGCTAGTGCTGAAAAAAGTTGGCAACTACAAGGTTAGCGGCAAAAGTATTTGGCGACGCTATGGTATTAGAAGACAACAAGACTGTTGTTTTGACCTTGGATGGCAACAAAGCTTTTGAAAACAACAAGGCAATCAAATTAACCGTTGCCGGTGTAAAGAATGTCGCCGGCGTGGTTATGAGCAAGCAAGAAGTTACCTTTACTCCGAAGGATGTTGAATATCCGGTAGTTAAGGACGTTGTATACACCGGTCCGAAGAGCTTGGAAATCACTTTCTCTGAGCCGATTAAGACGGAGGGTGAGGTTACTCTGAAGGCTGGCAATGCAGTTTTTAAGCTCTACTACTCACATTAGCGACAGCGACGAAAGAGTAATGGAAGTTAAGCTGTTCTCCGCTTTGAAGGACGGCACCGAGTACTTGGTATGCGTTGGCAATCCGAAGAGAAATGACGAATATGCTTATGATTATGCTAACTACCCGAACATCTACTTTGAAGGAACCTATGCTTATACAGCAGATAAGACTGCTCCGGAAGCTAAGGTTGTTAGCTCGAATCAGAAGTTCGTAGTTGTTGAGTTCAATAAGCCGGTTACCGGTTTGACCAAAGATCATTTCTACCACAGCTTCTCTTCTTACAGGGCTAAGAACTTGTATCAGCGCTGCTGATTTTAAAGATCCGGCTAACAAGATTACGGATAAGAACAAGGCTTATTCCAAGGTTTGGGTTGAGTTCTACAATGCTAAGGGCGACAATCCGTTGCCGGCTGGCAATGTTCAATTCACCATCTTGGCGGAAGACAATGCCAAAGTAAAGATTCAGGATAACTGGAAAAACAGCTTTGCCACCACGACCTTTGATTTGACGGTTGTAGCTGACAGAGAAGCTCCGGAAGTTGTTTCTGTTGAAGTAGAAGGCGAAAAAGAAATCAAAGTTACTTTCAATGAAGCAATCTCGAACTTGAAGAGAGAACGTTTCACCTTACTGGATAAAGATGGTAAGGAAGTTGAAAGAGCAGCAAGAATGACCGTTGAAATCCAGAGATGGCAACAAGGTTGCTGTATTGAAGTTAAGCGAATCTTATGCTGGTAAGACTTTTAACTCTGCAAATCAGAGGTATCGAAGATGCATCTCTGTATGCAAACAGAATGAACGATTACACTCGACCGTTGAGTTTACCGATAAGACCTGGAAGGGCTTGAAGACGGTAGAGTTCAAGCGGGAAGGTACGACTGTAGATAACTATAGATTCTTCATTTATGCTACTTTTTGAAGAAGCTATGGATAGCTCGACAGTTAATTTAGATAACTATAAGTTCCAAAAAGGAACGCAAACTGATGCCGGTAAGAGGTTCGGTTGACTTCTATGAGGGCTCCGCTAATATCGTAGTTTTTGAATTGTCTTATGACAAGAATAAGAACGATGGCGAGCACCGATGCTTCTTTCGTAGCTGGTAATGGCGATACTGTTTCTGGGCCTGATGTTTACTTGTTAGTAAACAACTCCGTTAAGGACTTGGCTGGTAATGTAAATCCGATTTCCAACAAAAAAGTGGAAAGTGGAGCCTTTGCAGCGATGTTAATGGCGCTCCGAAAGATTAAGTCGGTAGAAGCCGTAGAACCGAACAAGGTTGTTGTTAAGTTCGATAAGGACTTAGTAGAAATCGAAGTAGAAAACTTCACCTTGACCGGATTTGCTGACAAAAGTTTACTACAATGTAGCCAATGCTAAGACCTTGGAAATCTATCTGCAGGATGGAGCAACCTTGGGAACTGGTAACTGGGCAGCAAACTTATTGAACTACAAAGTAAATAAGAATACCAAGGACATCTATGGTCGCTACTTGGAAAATGCAACCGGTGTTAGCCTAGGTACCCCCTAGCACTCCTGCCACTGTAGTAACCAAGAATGTTGAGGACAAGATTGCACCGGCAGTTGCTTCCTTCAAGTTTGATGAAAAATGAAGCAAATAAGAGTGCAACGATGGCAGATTTAACGCAAATGCTAAGACTGGTAATTCTAATTTAGACGGCGCACCGGTTATCAAAGTTACCGATACTGCAGCAACAGTTGGTGCAGCAGATCCGCAAGGTAACCAAGAAGTAACGGTTGTAGAAACTGTTACGGTTCTTTACACCGAGCCGGTAGTTGGTAACTCCTTGTCTGTTACGACCTATACCTTCAATAACGGTTTTGAAGTAACGGCAGTACCGACGGTTAGCGAAAGAACGAAGTTAACATTCAAATTAAGAAAGTATTCAAGAGCAAGAAAGCAGCTGCTGACATCCAAAAACGATGTCGTAGATATGCTGAATGACTTGATGGTAACTCAGGTTAACTCTGTTGAGGATGCTAATCACAATGTAATGTCCGGTAACAACAGTGCAATGGATATCTTAGACGTAAAAATAAGCTGAGATAGCCAAAGAATAAAATTCTCGCTATGCGAGTGAAAAGAAGAGTCGGGAAACCGGCTCTTCTTTGGAAAATTTCGGCAGAAGAACCACCGCCAGACCAAATGCTGCACATTTGCCGCACTTCGTGCCTCTGTTCTGCCGGTGAAGCGCCGCAAAAGGAATATGCTCTGCTTCGCAGTCGCATTCCTTTATGCTTGCGCACTTCAAATTGCGGTTTGCCAATTTCTTCTCTTTCTCTATATTGGTCTTCTGTTTGACGGTCGAACGCAAAATGCTTGGCATTTGCTGTCTCTCGGAATAGGCTCCTTGCTCGCCGAGGCAAACTCCGCATATGCTTTTTGGCGTATCTAAGTATGTTCGGAATAGAGCATATGCAAAGACGACTTTTGAATTTTCTTTTTAGATTCCACAAATTGCGGACGACTTTCTTTTTGTTTTTGCTAAAATGGTTGTAGAAAGCAGAATATTTTAGTATAATGAAAGGAGAAAGTCGTGGTAGGGGATAAGAAGAAAGCATATAGCGCCAAGGCAGTTACCGGAAGTTTTGAGAATGGGAAAAGAGCCGGAAACGCAAAAAAGCATTGATAAGATGTGCTTTACCGCACGCAATGATTATGCGTTTAAGAAACTATTTGGGCGGGTAGAGAATATCGTTATTTTGCAGGACTTTCTGGCGGCGGTGTTGGAGTTAGAGAAGGAAGAACTGAGAGATATCGTGATTGAAAACCCAGCAGTGGGGGAATTATTATGCGGACGAAAAAGCAAGGGATTTTTGGATATTAAGCTAACGCTTTCAAATGGTCAAAAGGTTAATATTGAAATGCAGAATCTGTGGGAGCCGTATTATGAAAAAGCGAACGTATTTTTTTATTGGGCGAGCAGATATTTGGAAAAAGTTCGAGCAGGGTAAAACCTATCAATATTTACCACGTTGTGTCAGTATTCATATTTTAGGGAGAAGAATTTCCCTTTGTCAACAGAGCTTCATTCGATTTATCGGGTGATGAATGTAAGAACCTTTCAGCCGTTTTCGGATGATTTGGAGTTTCATTTTTTTGGATTTAACAAAATTAAAAAGAAGAAAATACCGATTTAGAAAGATGGTTAGAAATTCATTCAAACGGAAGATTCGGCAGTTCGAGAAGAATTAGGAAGGAGAAACATAGTTATGCAATATGCCAATGAAGTTATGAACCAGTTTTATGCAGATAAACAAGAACGCTTGAATTACGAAGCGGCTATTCGCTATGAGACCGACCGAGCGAGTTTGTGGGAAGCGGCTTTGGATAAGGGGATTCAGATTGGCGAGAAACGGGGCGAGAAACGGGGCGAAACGGGGCGAGAAACGGGGCGAGAAACGAGGTGAGAAACGAGGATTACAGCGGGGCGAACAGCAAGGACGCCATCATGAAAAAGCTCCAAACCGCTCGCAATATGAAAGCCAAACACTTTGACGCCGAAACGATTCGAGAGATTACCGGACTGACAGCGGAGCAGATTGCGGAGCTGGAATAGGAAAAATAAGAGGAAAAACCTCCTAGATAGGGGAGATAAGCAAGCGAAGTCGCTGATGAGCGGCTGAATGATAAGATAAGAAAGGAGTTAAAAATGTTATCAGAAAAAAATGGTGAAATTATTAAATGAACAGGTCAACAAGGAGCTTTTACTCGGCGTATCTGTATTTGGATATGGCTAATTTTTATACGGGTAAAAAAATCTAAAGGGCTTTTGCAAACTGGTATTATGTGCAGGCACAGGAAGAAATGGCACATGCAATGCTGTTTCGGGCTTATATATTGAGGGAAGGGCATTCCGTAGAGTTAGCGGCGATTGCCAAACCGGAGGTATCGTTTACCGGACTGATGGATCCTCTAAAGAAAGCCTATCAACATGAAGTTTATGTAACCGGCACGATTCATAACATTTATGCGGCGAGACAGGAAGAAAAAGGATTTTCGAACCATTAATTTTATTGACTGGTTTGTCAAGGAGCAGGCGGAAGAAGAGGACAACGCCAACGATTTGGTGCAAAAAGTTTGAAAATGTTTGGTCAGGATATGAAAGCCTTATACTTGCTGGATGCGGAGCTGGCAACCAGAACCTATACCCCACCGACTCTGACGATTTAAAGACAATGGATAAAAAACAAAACAAACGCCATGCGGCGATTGGACAAGCTGGGAATTGCCTCACGAAGCACTAACCTATGACGCCAGTGATGGCAATATTGACGGGGTATCGGTGGCGACCAAAGTGGGCTGGAATCCGGCGAATGTTTATAAAAACCTTAGTGCTGCGGGGCATGACAAAAATTATTATGTCGGGGTAATTCCGGTAGCAGCGGAGCTGGATTTGAAAAAAAGCCGCTAAAGTGTTTGGTGTGAAAAAAATCTGGAGCTGATACCGGTGGCGGATTTGTTGCCGGTAACCGGCTATATTCGGGGCGGCTGCTCGCCGATTGGTATGAAAAAGGATTTTTCCTTGTGCGTAGATAGTAGTGCTGAGGGGGCTGGACTTTATCTTGGTTAGTGGCGGCAGAATTGGCACGCAGATTAAGATTGAGCCGCACCAGTTAATGACAATGCGCCATGCATTCAGTGCAGACCTGCTGAAAGCATAAGGGCAACTAAAAACGCCTGTCTGTGCTATTTAAGGGATTGCGAGAGTGTGAGCGCAAGCAAGGAGCCGGTATTTTGGGAGCAGAGGATAAGCGAACGGCGAATCTAAGGCTTACCGAAGACAGCGGTCAAACAGGCAGGATAAGCGAAATACCATTCGAGGGGAATGCTTTTGCGACAGGTAACCCGAAAATGGTGTAAGCTTAGGAGTAAAAATAGGAGAAAAAGCATGGAAAAATATTGTAGATAGATTTATTCGCTATGCCAAGATAGAAACGACTTCGGATTATTATTCGGACACTACGCCGACAACGGCGGTTCAGTTTGATTTGGCAAAGCAATTAGTGAAAAGAATTAACAGAAATGGGCTTGACGGAGATTGAATTGACAGAGCAGTGCTATGTTTATGCTACGCCGCCCGCCAATACCGATCGTCCGCTTCCGGTCATGGGCTTGATTGCGCATATGGATACGGCGCCGGATTGCAGTGGTAAAAAAATGTGTCGCCACGAATTGTAGAAAATTATGATGGCAAAGCGATTGCGCTAAATGCATCGGTTAGCCTTGATCCCGAGAATTTCCGGACTTGCTTGACTATGTCGGCGAGGATCTGATTGTAACAGACGGCAATACTCTATTGGGAGCGGACGATAAGGCAGGAGTAGCGGAAATTATGGCGGCAATGGAATATTTGACCGAGCATCCGGAGCTTAAGCATGGCAAGATTCGAATTGGATTTACACCGGACGAGGAGGTCGGTAAGGAGCGGATCATTTTGATGTGGAGAAAATTCGGAGCGGATTTTGCCTATACCATGGACGGCGGTGCCATAGGGAGAGCTGGAATATGAGAGCTTTCATGCCGCCGATGCTTTTGTTAAGATTACCGGTAAGAGTGTTCATCCGGGTTCGGCGAAAAAAATAAGATGATTAACGCCGCCAATGTTGCCTGCGAGTTTCATAATCTGCTACCGGTAGCCGAAAGACCGGAGCATACCGAGGGTAGAGAGGGCTTTTTATGTTACACGATCTTCGGGGCGAGATTGAACAGGCGGAAATGCGCTATTTGATTCGGGACCATTCCAGAGAGCGGTTTGCACAGCGCAAAGAAGTCATCGCAGCAGGCGGCGGATTACTTAAATCAAAAAAATACAATGGCAGGATTCAGCTGGAAATGAAGGACAGCTACTACAATATGCGAGAGAAAAATCGAACCGGTGATGTGGATTGTAGATTTGGCAAAAGCGGCAATTGAGGCGGAAGGAATGACGCCGGTGATTCAGCCGATTCAGGGGTGGTACGGACGGTTCCAGACTGTCTTATATGGGTCGCTTTTGTCCGAATATTTTTGCCGGTGGACTGAACTTCCATGGCAGGTATGAATATTTACCGGTAAAATCGCTGGAAAAGGGAAAAGATGTGATTTTGCGCCTGATTCAACTGGCGGCAGAGCGTTAGGCAGAGGGATTGTGCGGGAAAGCACATGCTGAGATATCCTTTTTCTGACCGGAGAAGGTTTCTTTTCCTTTTGACAGAAGAAGTTTTTTGACCTTGTAGGGTGCAGATGCTTGTAAACCGCTTTGTTTAGCGGATTGGGGCGTGATGGGAGAAGTTCTCGTTTTTGCCCAAGGCAGGCATTCATAAAAAGCTTGACTTATGCCGATATAGGAAAGGAAACAAATCGATTTTTTTCTGTTATGCTTTCCGAGCGGATAAAAATTGCAAAGGGAATACACGATTCCTTTATGCCAAATGCATTTCAGGCAGAAACCGTCAAGGAGCTTCGGCAGAAAAACGTAGGAATAAGAAGTATGGAGGAAAGGATTATGGCAAAAAGATTTTTTTACATCCGAGTCCGTAACCGAGGGGGCATCCCGATAAGATTTGCGACCAAATCTCGGATGCGGTACTGGATGCGATTTTAGAGCAAGATCCCAAGGCACGGGTGGCTTGTGAAACCACGACTACGACCGGTATGGTGTCGGTTATGGGCGAAATTACAACCAACTGCTATGTGGATATTGCTAAGATTGTCCGCAAGACGGTTAAGGAAATTGGCTATGACCGAGCGGAATATGGCTTTTTCCGGCGATAACTGTGCTGTCATTACCAGTTTAGATGAGCAGTCGCATGATATTGCAATTGGCGTGAATTCGGCGTTAGAGGCTCGTCAGTCGGACGATACGCAGGAAGAAACGGAAAATATCGGTGCCGGTGATCAGGGCATGATGTTTGGCTTTGCTTGTACCGATACGCCGGAATTGATGCCGCCGCCGATTGCTTTTGGCACATCGCCTGAGCAAACAACTGGCGAAGGTTAGAAAAGAGGGAACGCTCTTTGTTTACGACCGGACGGAAAGACACAGGTAACGGTGGAGTATGACGATGACAAACCGGTGCGGATTGATACGGTGGTTGTCAGTACGCGAGCATGATCCGGACGTGAGTCAACAGCAAATCCGAGAGGATATTTTGAAATATGTGGTGAAACCGATTATTCCGGCAGAGTGGCTGGACGATGCGACCAAATATTACATTAACCCGACCGGACGCTTTGTTATTGGCGGACCGGCTGGTGATAGCGGATTAACGGGACGCAAGATTATTGTTGATACCTATGGCGGCTATGCCAGCCATGGCGGCGGTGCTTTTTTTTCAGGTAAGGATCCGACGAAGGTAGACCGGTCGGCAACCTATGCGGCTCGCTATGTAGCGAAAAAAACGTAGTAGCGGCTGGATTAGCAGAGCAGTGCGAGCTGGAGCTGGCGTGTGCGATTGGCGTAGCGAGCCGGTGTCAATTTATGCCAATACCAAGGGAACCGGCAAAATTGCGGATGATAAGCTGAGTGGAAATCATTCGGCAGGTATTTGACCTGCGTCCGGCGGCGATTATTCGGGATTTGAACCTGCGCCGTCCGATTTATCGGCAGACAGCGGCGTATGGTCATTTTGGCAGACCGGAGCTGGATTTGCCTTTGGGAGAGAACCGACAAAGCAGAGCTTTTTGAAACAAAAAGCCGGACTGTAAAAGGAAAGACCAAAGGGAACGTCAACACTGGCGTTCCCTATCCATATCTATCCGGTGGTCGATCCGGGTGGGATAACCTGCGACGATAAGCAAAAATGGCGGACGCATGGAAAAGGAATTACCAAGAGGGAAAAAGCCGATACCACCGGAAACGCCGAGCAGAGAGCCGTTTGACGGATAGCCGAATCGCTTTCGAAAAAGCAATTACAGAGAAGGAAAGCCGATACCACCGGAAACGCCGAGCAGAGAACTGCTTTGGCGGATAGCCGAATCGCTTTCGAAAAAGGAATTATCGAGAGGAAAAAGTCGATACCACCGGAAATGCCGAGCAGAGAACTGCTTGGCGGATAGCCGAATCGCTTTCGAAAAGCAATTCCCGAGAGGAAAAAGTCGATACCACCGGAAACACCGAGCAGAGAGCCGTTTGACGGATAATTTTAGAAAAAGCGAGCAATCACCGACAGGATCGTGGAGAAATCATGGAGAAAAAAAGAGCGGGATTATTGAGGATATCATTTTTCGCAATGAGGAAAACGGTTATACGGTGTTTGAAGTGCTGACGGACAGCGGTACGGAAACCTTTGTCGGAACAGCGCTAAAAGCTATCGGTGGGCGAGGAGATTATCGCTCAGGGCGAATATAGTGAGCACAGCGTTTACGGACGCCAGTTTCAGGTTAAGGATTGCAGCACCCAAGCTCCACAAGGGATAAAAAGCCATGGAACGTATCTGGGCTCGGGAGCGGTCAAGGGCATTGGACCGGTTTTTAGCGGGTAAGATAGTCGCTCGTTTTGGGGAAGATACTCTTTCGAATTATGGAAGAAGAGCCGGAGCAGTTAGCGCAGGTTAGCGGAATTAGCCATAAGAAAGCAATGGCGATTGCCGAGTCTTTTTGAGCAACGTAATATGCGGCGGGTGTTTCTGTTTTTGCAGGAATACGAGCTGTCCATGACCTATGCCCTGCGGATTTATGAGGCTTATCAGGAAAAAAACCTTTTTGTGGTCAAAGAGCGAGCTCTATCGGCTGGCGCCCGAGATTGCCGGTATTGGGTTTCGGACAGCAGACCGGATTGCGGAAAAATCAGGCGTGGCTCGCAACTCACCGGAGCGGATTTTATCCGGGATTCGCTATGTGCTGGAAGAGGCGGCTGGCGAGGGGCATGTTTATTTGCCGAAGACGGAGCTGTTTCACAGGGGTATGTGAGTGCTGCGGCTTGAAATTGATTACTTAGAGCCGTATTTAATGGAAATGCAAATGAAGCAAACGAGGTGGTTGTTCGCCAAAAAAAGCGAGATGGATGCGGTTTATCTGGAAAGCTATTACCGGATGGAACGCTATATTGCGACAAAGCTCTTGACACTGCAAAAGCTTTTCTACGGTAACGATTGGCGAAGGGATAGATAGTCGGGGCAAGCTTCCCGGCGAAAAAGAAAGACTGGCAGTTGGACGAAGTGCAGGCAGAGGCGGTGGAACGCTCGCTCAGGGAAAAATGTGCTGGTCATTACCGGCGGTCCGGGAACGGGAAAAAACCACGATTATCAACCGGATTATTCGGCTGTATACGGACGCCGGCTATCAGGTTGAGCTGGCGGCACCAACCGGACGAGCGAGCCAAACGGATGGCAGAGGCGACGGGACATTCGGCGAGAACGATTCACCGGGCTGCTGGAGAATTATTATTCTGCCGATAAAAATCAGCAAAGGTTTCAGCGGGACGAAGATTATCCTTTGGAATGCGATTTGCTGATTGTTGATGAAGCATCCATGCTTGATATTTTTGACATATCATATCTTAAAAGCGCGCTACCGGAGGGGGCTCGGCTGATTCTGGTCGGCGACCGAGATCAGTTGCCGTCAATTGGGGCGGGCAATATCCTAAAGGACATCTTAAACAGTCGGATTCCAAGTGTTCGCTTGAGCCGGATTTACCGGCAGCGAGATGATTCGGCGATTGTAGTTAATGCCTTTCATATTCGGCAGGGTGAGAGCATGGAGTATAAGGGGAAGTCGGATTTCTTCTTTATTAAGCGCTCATGCAGCGCAGGCAAATGGTGGAGGAAATTATCGGGCTGATTAAGACTCGTCTCGCCGAAGTTTACCGGCTTTGATCCGGTAACGGAAATGCAAGTGATTACGCCGATGCGAAAGGGGGCCTTGGGGGCGGCGCAGTTAAATGCGGAGCTACAAAAGGCGCTTAATCCGCCGACAAAAAAGAAGTATGAAAAAACCTTTCGGGATTTGATTTTTCGGGAGGGCGACAAGGTCATGCAAATCAAAAACGACTATCAAATGGAGTGGAAGATTTTTTTCGCCCGCTGGCGAAGTGCTGGAAGAAGGGAGCAGGGATTTTCAACGGAGATATCGGCTTTGATTGAAGACGTCAATGATTTTTGAAGAATGTTTGACGGTGTGCTTTGATGAAGAAAAAGCGAGTCAAATACCCTTACGCCGCCTTAGAGGGGCTTGACTTGGCGTATGCCATGACGGTGCATAAATCGCAGGGAAGTGAATATCCGGTGGTGATTTTGCCGCTTTTTGATGCCGGTAGCCGTCTGCTGACTCGAAACCTGCTATATACCGCTATTACCAGAGCGAAAAAATTATGTGGTCTTAATCGGCGAGGAGCGGATTGCGGAGCAGATGATTGCTAATAACCGGGAAATTAATCGTTATTCCGGTTTAGCAGAGATTTTGGCGGAAATGGAGCGGATTTTTCACCGGAAACGGGGACAGCCCAATGATGGGGAGCGGATTAGGGAGATATTGGACGTTCCGTATTTGCGAAAAAGTCGCTATTGGCTGGCGGCGAACCTTTGAAAAATGGAGCAGATGGGGACAGCCCAATGAAGGAGCGGATTAGGGGAGATATTGGACGCTCCGTATTTGCGAAAAAGCTGCTATTGGCTGGCGGCAAACCTTTGAAAATGGAGTAGATGGGGGACAGCCCAATGACGGAGCGGATTAGGGAGAGGTTAGATGTTCTATATCCGCTGAAATGGGTGCTTTGCGGAAGTGGTAAACCGGAGGGAATGGAGAGAATTGGGGGAAAGTCCAATGGGAGAGTGGATTCGTGTGTTGCTGGACGCCTTGTATCCGCCCAAATGTGCGCTTTGCGGGCAGCAGCGAACGCCGGAGGAAAAAGGGGATTTGCCGGCGCTGCTATGAGAGTCAGGGGCTGATTTTGGGAACACTTTTTGCCGGAAATGCGGAAAAAAATCTATACGAAGATGAAACGTTTTTGCTATGATTGCGACCAGCATGCCATGCGTTTTAGAAGCAGGGGCATGCCTTGTTTCCTATTCTGAGATGAAAGACGCTATGTGGGCAATGAAGTTTGGCAGGGAAAGATGGCGACTGCTGGCGATGGCGGAGCTGATGGAGTGGCTGTTTGAGCCGGAGATTCGCAGATGGGAGATTCAGGCGGTAGCCTTGTGCCGCGACATTTTTTGGCACTGGGGAAAAAGGATATAATCCACCGGAGGTGGTAGCAAGGCATTTGGCAAAAAGCCTGCAGCTTCCTCTGATTGAGACTTTGGCGGCTCGGCGCAAAGCGCACGCTCAGAAGGAGCTTTCAGCGGCAGAGCGACAAGATGTAAAAAATATTTATTTTTGCAAGGAAAAAGTTTCTTTTCGGCGTATTTTATTGATAGATGATGTATATACTACGGGGGCGACAATTGACGCTTGCAGTCATTTGTTGAAGGAAAATGGCGCAGAAAAAGGTGTATTTTTTTAACGATGGCAATTGGCAGCTTTTCATGAATAGGAGGAGTGGAAATGGATGTCAGAAACTGTGTTCGTTGCGGAAGGATTTTTAACTATATTACAGGGCTATCCGATTTGCCCGAATTGCAAAAAGAGCTGGAGAAAAAGTTTACGGAAGTAAAACAGTACCTGTGGGATAATCCCCATTCCAGTATTCAGGAAGTGGCAGAGGCCAATCAGGTTGATATTCGCCAGATTAAGCAATGGATTCAGGGAAGAGCGGATTACCTTTGCGGAGGATTCTATGGTCGGGATTGAATGTGAGCGTTGTGGCGCAACCATTCGGACGGGACGTTTTTGCAGCAAGTGCAAGGCGGAGGTTGCCGGAAATTTAGAGAGCTTTTCGCAGAGTATGGCATCGCAGGAAACGCCGCTAAAGAGCAATTTGGCACCGCAGTCCGAAGAGGATCGCCTGCGTTTTCGCCGGTAGCCTTGGCAAAAAAAGAGCCGTTTTGGGCGTGCTTTAGGGCAGAGAAGAAAAAGATTGCCCTCAAAAGGCAGATACCATATGCGGTTGGTAGTCAAGTGATTAGGGAAAAAAGACCTTCCAAAGGATAGCAGTGCTTTGAAGGGGGCGTATCGCACAGCACTTTAGGGCAAAGTGTAAGCGAAAAAGGAAAGACGTTACGAAAAAGGAACAGCCGTTTTGGCGGGAAAGAATCGCCAAGGCGGCTGCTTTTTTCGTTGTGTCTGTTCTCCTTTTTGAAAAATGCTGTGAATAAGGGCGAATGCGATTGCCGGCACCAAAAATCTGCAATCAAAAAGGCGATAGCAAGGAACAAGCTTCGTTGCCGGCACCAAAAATATAGAACCAAAAAGCGATAGCAAGGAACGAGTTCGCTGCCGGCACCAAAGATTTACAACCAAAAACGATAGCAAGGAACGAGCTCCGTTGTCAACGCCTCCAAAATATACAGTCAAAGGGTGGTGTTAATAAGGAACGAATGTGATTGCCGGTACCAAAATTATTTAACCCGGGAAATAGGGAAAAAGCGACGGGAAAGGGCTTGAATTTTTCAGACAAAAAGATAGCAGGAGCGGGCGATTGTATTTTTCCGCAAAAAGGTTAAGGATTCTCGCCGGCAAGACGATAATAAATATAGCAAAAATATACAATGTAAAGGTGGTGGAAAAAATGAGAATCGTAAGGACAGATAAAGTTCAGAGTATTTACGGGAATCAGTCTTTGAAAGCGGGCGGAAATGAAAACCGGAGTTACTTACGCCAAGGATAGCGTGGTATTCTCCAATTTCGCCAGGAAATGCAGTTAGCAAGCAAGGCCGTCAAAGACGCACCGGAGGTCAGAACAGAAAAAGGTTGATCAGCTCAAAGCGCAAATCGAAAGTGGTCGCTATAACGTCAGCGCCAGCCAGATTGCTGAGAAAAATTTTCTGAGCTTTTAGGTGGCGTAAATGGCAAGCTTGATGGATGAATTGATCGCAGTCATGGAGCAGGGAAGCGATTTGTTACGAGAACTACTTAAAAACAGCGAATAATAAAAAGGAAGTTATTATTAGGGAGACGTGCCCGGCTTACAACAAATTACCCAAGAAGAGGAAATTGTGGCGCAGCTTTTTTTCGTTTGGAGAAAAAGCGGCAGGGCAGTGGTCAATGATATCTGTATGGTAACCAATCAGGGACGCCAAAAACTTTACGGTGTCGGCACTGGTCAGAGACCTAGCGAGCCAGGCCCGAAGAAAGCGAGCGTCTGAAAATAGTGGCAGATCGCTAAAGCGAGGCATTAGGAGGCTTGCCGGCAGATTAATGATACCAATAAGATGCTGATTGAGCAGTCGCTGGAGTTTTTGGGTTTACCATCAATGCCTTTTCGGGCTTAGCGCCACCGGCGGCAGCTCAACGTACATGAAAAAAACCCGGGATCAGGGAAAGAGCCCGGAACAGGGCATTCGATTTTTGATGCAAAGCAGTGATGTTATCGGCGGTAAGTTCTAAGGGGTGTGGAGGTGAAATCCTTAAGTTTACTGGCAGGGACTTGCAGAGCGGTAACGATGAGAATACTTTGATAACGGCGGAAACGCCGTCTGACAGAACAGATAACAAGAAAAAGGAGAAAAACCATGGGTTCGATGAGCAGTTTTTCCCGGGCAGTTTCCGGAATGATGAGCCATCAGCAGGCGCTGGCAGTAACGGCGCATAATTTTTACCAATGTCAAAACCAAGGGCTATAGCCGGCAGTTGGTTTTGTTTAACGATGCGTCCTACGCTAAGGTGGGAGAGAATGGCACGACGATGATGCAGGTTGGTCTGGGCACCGATGTGCAGATGGTTCGTCAAGCCAGAGATGTGTTCTTAGATCAAGCGTATCGGGCTGCCAATGGAAAAAAACAATTTTATGCCGGAATGGAACAGGCGATGTCGGAATTACAGACGATTTTTGGGCGAACCTTATCAGCAGCAGTTTAGCGAGCTCGCTCAATGATTTGGCAAGCTCGATGCATGAGCTGGTAAAACACCCGGACGGCTTAGAAACTCGTGGTGTATTCATTAAAAATGCGGGACATTTTTTTAGAAAAAGCCAATTTAATCGGACAGCAGCTAAGAGATTATCAGCTGAACTGAACGAACAAATTAAGCAAAAGGTCAACCGGATTAATGAAATCGGGCAGCAAATCAGGGATTTGAACCGAGTGATTTCTCAGGAAGAGGCGGGCAGAGATCGACCGGGGCTATCGGCAAATGCCAATGATTATCGGGACCAGCGCAATGTGCTACTCGATGAATTATCGGGCTGGTGCAAACCCGTTATTATGAAGAAAAATAGTGTGGTCAATGTTACGATTGAGGGAGTGCCTTTTTGTGCAAGAAGATATGGTTTATGAACTGGGACTGATTCCGGCTCGGGAAAAAAAGCCAGCTGGTCGATCCTTACTGGCCGCATTTAAGCAATAAAACGGCAACACCGCCGCAGTATTATAAGCTGATTTCCTTTGAAAATCCGATTGGTCCGGAATATGACAATAATTCCGGCGAGCTCAAGGGCTTACTCTTAGCCAGAGGAGATCATGCGGCGAATTATACGGAAATGCAAAATCAGGCGTATTATGAAAAAAATATTAAGCCGATCAGCGGTTATGAATATGCAGGCACAGTTCGATAATTTAGTACATGATATTGTAACGATGATGAATAACCTGCTGGTGCCGAAGGTTCCAGTCCGGAACACCGGGAAGCTACAGCTGGATACAGCAAATGCACCGTATGGCTTAAAAGATGCCAGCGGCAATGCCTCTCAGGGGCGAGGAATTGTTTGTTCGCAAATACATTCCGCATCATTCCCAAACCGGCGGATTATATGAAGCGGAGGATCCGGCGAATGAGTTTAGCTTATATTCGGCGGCAAACTTAAAAATCAATGAAGTTATCTTAAATGATTATAATAAACTGGCCTTGTCTAAAAATGTTTACGACTTGGCGGATTCCGAGTATGTCATCAACAAAATGATTGATCAGTGGAATAACAATCGGCTATTGATTGAGCCGGGCGCAACGTCAAAGAATCCTATACTTCCTATTACCGGAGTATGGTGGACGGCTTAGCGAACCGGGCACAATCGGTGGAAAAGCAAATTAAAGGCGGCGAAGCCTTATTAAATAAGGTTGATTATGAGCGAAGTACGATTAGTTCGGTGTCAGAGGACGAGGAGTTCGGCAATTTGATTAAGTATCAGCATGCATATAATGCATCGGCTCGCTTGGTCAGCGTGATTGATTCGATGATGGATCGGTTGATTAATCAAACCGGTCTGGTTGGTCGGTAGAGTGTAAAAAGGAAAGGAGCAGAAAAATGAGATCATCATTTTTGGGATTGGCGTAGCACAGCAGGGGTTATTTTTCCGCCCGGGGCAATATGGACGTCATCAATCACAATATTTCAGATTCGAAAAGTAGAGGGCTACAGCCGTCGGTATGCGATTCAGCAAAGCAAGCAGACCACTGCGTAATCTGCATCGGGGTATGGTCGGTACGGGTTCGGAAATCCTAACGGTCGATCAGTACCGGAGTGGGTATTTGGACAGCAAATATCGCAATTTCAATAAAGACTTGGGAGAATATAGCTCCAAAGAAGAATTCTTAAAAGCAAATGGAGTCGATTTTTAATGAGCCATATTCCAATGGCTTGTCGACTTACTTAGATCGGCTTTATACCGGGATGCGAGACGCTAACGACAGCTCGAATGAAGATGCTGCCAGAACCAATGTGGTGCAGCTGATGAAGAGCTTTTGTGATGCGGTGAATGATACTTCAAAAATTGCGAGGTTTTGCAAAATGATGTCAATTTTGAAATCAAAAGTACGGTCGATCAGATTAATTCGTATGCCGAACAAATTGCGCCCCTAAACCAGCAGATTCAGGATTCGGAGATTAGTGGCCACAAAGCCAATGATTTGCGGGATCAAAAGAAACCGGCTGATGGATAGAATTAAGTGAAATCGTACCGGTTTCCAGCCGTGAAGATGTGGATGCGCTGGGACAAAAACCTTTCATGTGAGCATCAACGGGGCTCAGCTGGTGCATGGTCCGATTGCCAGCTATCTGGAAGTACGGGCAAGGCAGTATCTGAATAATCCGGAAGATAATACGGGACTTATTTGATGTTTACTGGAAAACCGGTCAACAGCTGAATGTCAGTGCCAACAGCTTTGCTGGCAAGCTCAAAGGACTGGCGGATTTGCGGGACGGCGTCAATAACCGTAACTTTGAGAGGGTTAGTGGATAGCGTGCCCGGAGCGATGGATTTGACGGTGAAAAATGTCAAGCGTTTTGACTTACCGAGAGTGGGTAAGCTGACGATTAACGGACAGGAAATAGAATATGAAGATTATGAAGTGAACGAGGGCGACCAAAGGAAATTAAGTTTCAGCTAAAGAATCCGGCGCCGGCGGGACTTCATGGCAAAATATAGCATTATGGGCGAAGATCGGGCAGTTTCGGAGGAATTCCTTATTATGTGGGACGGCTCAATGAGCTGAGCCGGATTTATGCTCAAAAATGAATGACCCTGCATCAAAAGAGGCAGAGATAATACCGGTGTGCCGCTGTTTTGTCGGCGAAGGAAACTATGCCGGTAAGGTGGCGGTAACAACAGCCGGAACGGTAACGAACCTAAGGGTTTATTCCGAGGAAGCGGGCGAAGTAACAGGGAAAGGGAAGCTGACGATTCATGGTCAGGACGTAGAATATACAGCGGCGTCTGCGGCAACGCTCGTAACCTTGCCGGACGGCTCGAAAAAAATATGAGCGTACCTTTTGCTTTGGCGGCAGCACTCCGGGAACGGACAGCCGGATGCAGGAGGGTGCGACGGTTCGCTTGCAGAATATCAACAGCGATAATTTGACGGTGAATCCGGAAATCGCTGAGGACTTACAAAAGCTGGAATTGCATTACACGAAAAAGCAGTGGGTGATGTCAGTGATACGGCGCTGCTCGCATGATATGATTAGCTTACGCCAGAATACGAAGTTCTTTGATCGGGGTACGCCGGATAACTTTGTACAGGCGTATATGGGCGAAATGGGTATCGATAAATCGCAGGCGACGTCGCTTGAGAAAGCAGTAAGGATTTGCTGCGGATGGTTGAGATTCATAGAATGTCGGTTTCGGGCGTCAACCAAGATGAAGAAATCTCGGATATGATGGCATATATGCGAGGTTTACCAGTATTCCGCCAAAAGCCATGAGCGTGTTTGATCAGATTTACGAAACAACGATTAATATAGGAAGGTAGGTAAGTGATGAGAGTAACAACTAATATGATTCATAAAGAGTTTGATATATTCTCTGAATGAGCGGACCTTAGATCGTATTCGGCTGAACAATCAAATCTATACCCAGAAGAAAATCAGCCGGCCGTCGGAGGATCCGATTGCCGCTACCAGAATCCTGAAGTTTCGCACGACATTGAGCGAGATTACGCAATATAAGACCAATGGCGAAGCGGCTCGTAACTGGGTTAATATGACCGAAGGAGCAATGGAAAAAGACGAAAAGAAGTCTACAACCGAGATGTACAGCAAGTCCATTCAGGCGTCCAATGATGATGCTCAACTTTGCCAATCGGCATTCGATTGCCATGTGAGTTTAAGGAGCTGCAGGAGCAAATTGCAACGCAAGCCAACGCTTCTTATGCCGGCCGCTATATTTTTCCGGTTATAAGACGGATCGCTCGCCGATGTTTGAGGGTAAAGCTAAAGCTTTGCTACGCCTTATCACATTCAGGAAAAAGCTACCAAAAGTGATGTCCAGAAGATCGAAAAGGCGTTTAACAATACAACCAATGAGGTTTACCGGATTCGTCTGGGGTATTCGAATATTGATAACTTGACGATGACGCCGCCGCTGACACCGGCACCTACGACGACAACTTCCGATGCCGCCGGTGCATACGATGCGGCAGACCGGTCCGAAGTTTTTAAAGGATACCGGAGAGCTGATTATGACCAAGGCGCAGGCAGCCGCTTTTGCGGATACGACGGTAACGTATGAGAAAAAGATTTTTGTCAAAGGCGATTTGCGGCCGGAGATTTACTTTAATGTAACGGCACCGGACGGAACGGTTTTTGAACAAAAGGAAGAAAAATATCGACTATCAAATCAGCTATAATCAGAAAGTTTACGGTTAATTTGCGGGCAAAAAGACGTCTTTACGGTTAAGATGAAGCGAGATGTGGAAGAAATGATTCGGGATACCGAACTTTTGGCTAAAGCCGGACGATCAGCTGACAGAGGATGATAAGATTGCCTTTAAAAGTCTGCTTGGTCAAAGATATCGGAACTTTGCCGATAAGATTCAAAAACATTCGGATCATATGTCCAATCAGATTGCTTTGGTGGGTGCAAAGGGAAAGCCGCTTGATGCTGACAGTCAACCGCTTAGATGATGATAAATTAAACTTTAAGGAATTGCTGTCGGATACAGAGGACACGAATATTCCGGAAGCAATTACAACCCTATCCAGTGTGGATAATGCTTATTCAATGGCATTAGCTGCCGGAGCTAAGATTATTCAGCCGACACTGCTGGATTTTTCTACACTGATAATGGCATAAGCAAAAATGCCACTGTATGAACCAGAATACGAGAGGAGAAAAGTATGGTTATTCAAACAAAATATTTTGGAGAGATTCAGATTGATGAAACGAAGGTGATTCATTTTGAACAGGGCATTTTTGGCTTTGAAAGATCAAAAAGAATTTGCCGTTTTATATGAGGGGAAACGGATGACAATCCGTTTTGCTGGTTACAATCCGTAAAAAGAGGCTCATGTTTGCTTGCCGCTGATTGATCCTTTGGTTTGGTTTCCGGACTATCAGCCGGATTTGCCGGACGAAGAGGTGCGCAAGCTTGGGGAGCTGAATCCGGAGATTATCAGTATTTACACGGTAACGGTTGTTCCGGAGAATCTGGAACAGATGACGACCAATCTGCGGGCACCGATTGTCCTGGATTTGGAAACCAAAAAGGGAGCACAGATTGTGATTGAAGAGGGAGATTATCCTATTCGAGAAAAACTTATACCAGAGAATCAAACAGGCAAGGAGGACTAATATGCTGGCACTTTCCAGACGCATAGGCGAGTCGATTATCATTGACGATAATATCGTGGTGACGGTGATCGGTATTAGCGGAGAACAGGTTAAATTGGGCATTCAGGCGCCGAGTCATATTAAGATTTACCGTGAGGAAATCCAAGAACAAAGTCGGCAAGAGAATGCGGCAGCCCTGAACGTTTCCGATTCTTCGGCAGAAGCCTTGAAAAACTTGATGAAAAAATATAAGATACAATGAGAAAAGCTTGTCCGGCAGGGCGAGCTTTTTGAAATTTCTCCGGCAGAAGAACCACCGCCAGACCAAATGCTGCGCATTTGCCGCACTCGTGCTCTCTGTCTGCCGGTGAAGCGCCGCAAATGAATATGCTCGCTTCGCGAGTCGCATTCATTTATGCTTGCGCACTTCAAGCATATGCTTTTTGAGTATCTAAGTATGTTCGGAATAGAGCATATGCAAAGATGACTTTTAAAAATTCCAAATTCCACAAATTGCGGACGACTTTTCTTTTTGAATTCTTTGCTAAAATAGTTGTAGAGAGCAGAATATTTTTAGTATAATGAAAGGAGAATGCAGTGGTGGGGCGTAGGAATAAAAACATCGCACGAAAGCAGTTGTCGGAAGTTTTGAGAATGGGAAAAGCGATGGAGGAGCAAAAAGCATTGACCAAAATGTGCTTTACTGCCCGTAATGATTATGCGTTTAAAAAACTGTTTGGGCGGCAGGAAAAACATTGTCATCTTGCGGGGAATTCTTATCGGTGGTGCTGGAACTGGATAAGAAGGAACTGGAAGATATTGTGATTGAAAAATCCGGCGGTGGGGGAATTATTATGCGGACGAAAAACAAGGGATTTTTGGATATCAAGCTAACCCTTCCGAAGGGTCAAAGGGTCAATATCGAAATGCAGAATCTGTGGGAGCCGCACTATGAAAAAGCGGACGTATTTTTTTATTGGGCGAGTCGCTATTTGGAAAAGTTCAAGTCGGGCAAAAGCCTATAAATATTTAACCCGCTGTGTCAGCATCCATATCTTAGGGGAAGAATTTCCGCTGACAAAGGAGCTTCATTCGGTTTTATCAAGTGATGAATGTAAAAACCTTTCAGCCATTTTCTGATGATTTGGAGTTTCATTTTTGGATTTGACGAAGTTACAGCTAAAAGAAAATGACAGCGAGCTGGAGCAATGGCTCCGGTTTATTCAAACTGAGGATAAAAAGCCGTTCGGGAAGAATTAGGGAGGAGGAATGCGGTAATGCAATATGCCAATGAAGTAATGAATCAGTTTTATGCAGATAAGCAAGAACGCTTAAACTACGAGGCTGCCGTTCGCTATGAGTCTGACCGAGACGAATTCGTGGGAAGCAGGGATTGGATAAAGGGATTTTTGATTGGCGAGAAGCGTGGCGAACGGCAAGGTCGGGCGCAAGCTATCGCTCAAAACTCGCCCACAATATGAAGCAGATGGTATGCCACTCGGCAATTATGAAATATACCGGACTAACAGCGGAGCAGATTGCGGAGCTGTGATGCGTGAAAGCGGAGTAAATAGGGAAAAAAAGAAAAGAATATCAATTTCATAAAGGCAATAAAAACCATTTCACTTTTGGGAAGACAAGTAGGAATGGTTTTTGAGATTCCATGAAAAAGTACTTTTCTCAAATTCCCACAAATTGCGGACGACTTTTTGGGAGAAGTGTGATAGACTAAGAGTCAGGATAGCTATTCCAAAGTACTAATTTCCTTGGTGGGGAACTGGGAATTGGGGCAGAGAACCGGCAGAATGGGAATGGAGAGTGTGCTTTTCTTTTTCGGTAGGACGGGAGAGAAAAAATATTTTTTGTGGTGCAGGGGAAGGAAGAAGCAGGTCGTTTTTAACGGAAAATCTATGAAAATAGCGGGAGAGGCGGATGGTTGTTCGATTTTTGGTAAAAAGGATAACTTTTATTTGTGTCTTGCAATTTGATGCGAGCTATGGTATAATTCACAAGATTGAACTGCAAAAATGCAGTGCGAGGGTTGCGGAGATTTTTAAGCGAGCCGGCAAATTGGGAAAAGCCCATTTACCGGTCGGCAAATGAGAGGCAACCAGAAAGACAGTAACTTGTCCTTGCTCCCATGTAGGGGGCCGCAGACCGTAAGGAGGTGTAAAAATGAATAAATACGAATTAGCTCTTGTAATCAACGGCCGTTTATCGGATGAAGAAAGAGACAGTGCTTTGGAAACCGTAAAAGGCATTGCAGAAAGATTTAACGGCAAGATCGGAGAAGTTGAGGACTGGGGAAAAGAAACGCTGGCGTATGAGATTCAAAGATGCATGAGGGATTTTACTACTTCATTCATTTTGAGGCAGAATCTTCAGCACCGGTAGAAATCGAATCCCGTGTCCGTATCCTTGAGCCTGTACTTCGCTATTTGATTGTGAAGGAAGGAGAATAAGGAGATATGAACAAAGTCATATTGATGGGCAGATTAACCAGAGATCCGGAAATGAGATATTCCCAAGGAGCGAACTCTGTTGCTGTTGCCAGATATTCGCTGGCAGTAGATAGACGCTTTCGCAGGGACTCGGATCCGGAGGCAGATTTTTACATATTGTCGCTTTTGGCAAAGCGGCTGAGTTCACTGAAAAATACTTCAAAAAGGCATGAAGGTTGTCGTAGTTGGTCGCTTGCAGACGGGTAGCTACGAAAAAGACGGTAACTCGTTATACTACCGATATTATTGCCGAAGAACAGCATTTTTGCCGAAAGTAAAAAGCTTTGAAGGAAATCAGGACGGCGGATATTCCCGCCCGAGTTCAAAAGCCGCGACCGGTTGCACCGGTTGATGACGGTTTTGCGCCAATCGGAGACGACTTCGATGACAATGATATTCCTTTCTAAATTAGAAAAGGAGGAGCAAAAAAATGGCTTTTCAGAAGAAGCAACAAAGACCGATGAAGAAAAAGACCTGTTCTTTTTGTGAAGAAAACGGCGAAAAGTTGAGCTATAAAGATGTAAATAAATTGCGTCGTTTCATTTCGGAGCGGGGCAAGATTTTACCTCGTCGTATTACCGGCATATGTGCGAAGGATCAAAGAACTTTGACCACAGCAATTAAAAGACAAGACACGTAGCTCTGTTGCCGTATATTGAAGATTAATCAGGAACCGCCGAACTTTCGGCGGTTTTGTTTTATTTTTAACCGGATTTTAATTGGAAACTCCCTTGATTTTTTAGCGTTGCTTATGTATGATAGAATGGATAAGCAGTAGACCTGTTTCCATATCGGCAAATAGAAGCAACCGGACAGGAGGAAAGGGGATTTATGGATTATATTACCCAAAAAGTAGGAAAGTATGAAGCGCATATTTTGCCGGAAATTGGCGGAAATGTGGATTTATTTTTATGATCATCAGCGCGGCGAGAAATCTTAAACGGAACGCATGACAAGGAGGCGCTGAAAAAGCCGCCCGACGGTGTATGGTATGCCGTTTTTGTTTCCGCCAAACCGCATTGACGGTGGTCGCTTTATCTATGACGGACGGCAGTACCGGCGCCCGGTCAATGAACCGGCGAAAAATAACCATATTCATGGCTTTTTAAGACGGCAGATTATCGGGTTGTTTCTGAGCAACATACGCCGGAGCGAGCGGAAGTCGTGTTGAGTATGATTTTTGATGAAAACGATAGTAATTTTACGTATTTTTCCGCATAAGATGGAAGCTTGTAAAAAGCGTATGAGCTGACAGAGAAGGGCTTAAAGACAACGCTGACCATAACCAATCAAAGTAGTCAAAAAGATGCCGGTGATGTTAGCCTATCATGCGGCTTTCCCGCTGATGCCGGAGCGGCGACGAGTCGGCGGAAATGAATGTTCGCCTGTCGATTAACGCAAAGAGTACAGCTTGATGAGCGGCTCCCTTGGAACGGAAAAATTATGTGGCTGGCGACAAAATCGCAGCGGTTGCGGCAGAAGAGCGGTTTTCCCGTTGGCGGAGGAGCTGGATAATGTTTATCGGATGAAAAGCTTTGGTTTTCGGGGAGCTATCATCACCTATCCGGCGTACAAAGCGCAAACGGTATATGAGGTTGATGATATTTTTCATTATTTTGTGGTTTGGAATAGTGGAGCCAATGGAGAAATCCTTTGCACCGAACCGCAAACCTGCCGAAACAACGGCATTAACCTGCCCTCATGGCAAAAGGACGGGATTGATTTGCCGGCAGGAGAAGAGTCGCGGATAGTAACAAAGCTATCCTCAGAGGATATGGCATAGAGAGAAAAGTCATGTTTTTGGGAAAAGAGAAGATTTGCCCAAAAGAGGGCAGAAAATGAAAGGAAAAAGGAGAAAAATGAAAAAGTGGATGAGTTTGGCACTGGTATTGGTGCTGGCAGTCAGTGTTTTTAGCCGGCTGCGGACAAAAGAAGAAAATGCCGCAACAAACGATACGAAGCAGGAAAAATCAGGACAAAACAGCAGATACGGCGGCGCCGGGAAAGTTTGCCAATGACAAAAGTGGTTTTAACTGTAGGCGATTATCAGATGCCCAAGGCAGAGGCAAATGTCTATGTCTATACCACCAAGGTGAACGTGGAAAGACTGGGCGGAGCAACAATTTGGGTAAACGAGGTACAGGCAGGAAAAGACCTTTGAGGCTTTTGCAATTAGAGCGATTAAAGGACACGCTGGCATATGTAGCGATTTTTGAATGAGGAAGCCAAAAACGGAATCTTACCTTGACAGAGGAAGAAAAACGGAGGCATTTGCCGATATTGATCCGTTTTTGGAATCGCTGCCGCAGAAAAACGAAAGAGTTATTATGGCTTTACCAAAGAGATTTTTGGAACGCTTTTTGCAGTCGCAGGCTTTTGGGCGACAAGGTTTTCAAGACGAAATGAAGGATTATGTCGTTGATCGAGGCAAAGCTGAAGGAAAAAAATACGAGGCGGACAGCACCTATCAAAAAAATTAGAGGCGACCGGTGCAGAGCATTATTATGATAAAGGTCAGAGCCAGACATATTTTAATCAGTACAGTGAGATGCTGAACGGCGACCGTTATCGGAAGAAAAGAAAGCAGAGGCCAAGAAAAAAGCGGAAGAGATTTTGGCAAAGGCAAAGGCAGGGCGAAGATTTTTGCCGAGTTAGCCAAGACTTACAGCGAAGATCCGGGCAGCAAAAGACAATGGCGGCGAATATACCTTGGCCGTGGTGAAATGGTGGCAGAGTTTGAGGAAGCGGCGTTTGCTTTGGAGCCGAGGGGCAGATTAGCGATTTAGTGGAAACAAAGTTTGGTTATCATATTATTAAATTGGAAGAAAAAGATAGCCTCTACCGCAGAGCAGGTGGAAGAAGCGAAAGCATTGCGCCAGCAGGTTATCTCGCAATACGAGGATGAGCTGAAGATGGCGGAGTTCAGAACCACTACGAGGAGTTGAAGAAAAAAATTACGATGTAGAGTTTGATGACGAAGTATTTGCGGATTTGAGCCTGAGCTATACGGTTCCGGCAGAATAAAGCTACTTTGATGTTCTCGGTTTGCCTATGGGAAAGCTTGCTTTCCATATGGGCAAAGGATAACGAACTATCAGGATAGCATCATCTTGATAATATGTTTGTTGCCTATATCAGAGCTTGCTCTTAATATGAGCAAACAGAGTGGATTATCTTAATGGTTAGCTGTATTTGCTATGCTGAAAGCAAGCGTATAGGCAATATAAGCGAACCATCTTGGAGAAAGCTTTTAGGAACGATGCGGAAAGCCAATTATCGCAGAGCGGCGAGCCCTTGGGGCAGATGCTGGAAACGGTGAGGGATTTTTCCGGAGGGCATATTTATAGAAAAGAAAGAGTTCGGCAAGCAAAGATGGACAGAAATCGACCATTTTGCTTGCCGAACTTTAAAAAAGTATAAATACTAAAAAGAATGTTTTTCTTGACAAGCCAAAAGTTTTTAGTATAATCTACTATGTTGCTTGACCGAACAGGTTAGCAAAAAGGCCCAATGGTTCAGTTGGTTAGAACGCCGCCCTGTCACGGCGGAGGTCAGAGTTCGAGTCCCCTTTGGGTCGTAGATAAGATTTTTCTTATCCATCCCAGATGCTTTTTACGGGCGCTTAGCTCAGCTGGAGAGCACCTGCCTTACAAGCAGGGGGTCACAGGTTCGAGCCCCTGTAGCGCCCATACGATTGCCGACATGGCTCAATTGGCAGAGCAGACTGATTTGTAATCAGCAGGTTATCGGTTCGATTCCGATTGTCGGCTTATGGAGGGTTCCCGAGCGGCCAAAGGGGGCAGACTGTAAAATCTGTTGCTTTATGCTTCGATGGTTCGAATCCGTCTCCCTCCATTTTATTTATCGCGGAGTGGAGCAGTCTGGTAGCTCGTCGGGCTCATAACCCGAAGGTCGTTGGTTCAAATCCTTCCTCCGCTACTTCGCCCAGATAGCTCAGTCGGTGAGCAGAGGACTGAAAAATCCTCGTGTCGGTGGTTCGATTCCGCCTCTGGGCATTGTCTCCGATTTATTCGGAGCAAACAATTTTATAAAACGGGTCATTAGCTCAGCTGGTAGAGCACCAGACTCTTAATCTGGGTGTCAGGGTTCGAACCCCTGATGACTCACGAAAAACCCTTATTGAAGGAATTCAATAAGGGTTTTGCTTTACTCTCAGTTCAGACAAGCGCCCTCCTTCGTTAGCGGCTATCGAGCTGGCTCTCCTGGGCGGTGTCCGGCAAAGGGAGTCCCTTTGCTTAACGCTTGCACAAATCGCTCGCTTGGAGCGAAGGGCTATGTTGTCTCAAACGTAGCCCCATCTCAAGAAGTTCCCTATTTCAAGGCATTCGCCTGCGTCAAGCTTTTTCAGATAGGAATTGAAAAAAATAAAGAATTATCTTATATAATGATAGAATAAGGAAGAAAAAGAAAATATCGTATACTTTGCCGGTCAAAACACGTTTGATTTTTAGCGGACGGGCGGAAAAAGCTTCAGCGAAAAAAATATTATAAAAAGGAAAGGATAACACGATGGCATATCGTCAACCAAATAAAAGCAATCGAAAAAACAAAAATCCTCCAAAATTGGGAACCGACAGGCGTCAGAAACACCCATGGTGGCTGGTTTTCCGGTGATTTTTGGTGATGGCGGTTGTTCCGCTTTTGATTCAGGGTTAGAACGTATCCGATTGGCTTATCGCAATTTGCTTGGTTTAGTTCGCAGGAAGAAGGAGTCGAGCTGTTTTTAATTATTAAGCGAGCAGGCGCTTATTTTGGTAGCAATTCTAATGCTCTTGTTGGGAGAGCTATTATGCCGGCAAAGCGATAATGAGACAGGATAATTTTTAACAGAAAATGGCGTTTGGAAATGGGACAGGGCGCTGTTTCCGCTGCTGGCATGTTGCTGCTGGCAGTGCTGTCGACAGTTGTCTCGCCCTATGCGGCGTATGGCTATCGAGGGGCTCATGAGCAGTTTGAATCGCTGTTTGTCCTACTGGCTTATGGCGTCATTGTGATATATACCTTTTGGGTGGTGGGTAGTGAAAAAGCATGAAAAAGGCTGGAAATGGGCTTTTTTAATTGGAATGTCGGTCATGTGTCTGCTTGGCTTGCTCCAATTTAGCGGACATGAGTTTTCGGACAAAGCTTGGACAAAGTCTGATTTTTACCGGGGGCGGTGAGCTGACCTTTACTTTTCCGCTCAATCAAGTGTACCTTTCTCTGTACAATCCCAATTATGTCGGGCAATATGTGTCCTTGCTCCTGCCGGTAATGGCGGCGCTTTTTATCAGTCGTCCGGATAAGAAAAATGCGGATTTGGTACGGGCTTTTAATCTTAGGGGCTACTGTTGTGTCTGGTTGGTTCCGGCTCTAAGACGGCATTTATTACTGATTTTTCGGTGCTGCTGATGCTCCCGGTTTACCAGGGCAAAAAAATTAGGGCAAAATAAAAAGCGCAGCTTTGGGCTTAGCCGGAGCAGCGGTTTTTGTAGTGGTGATGATTGCCCTGATGGGCAATAGCTTTTTTGAAAAGCTGGGAACGGCACTCCGTTTTTCGGCAAATCCCGATTATGCACTGTCGGCTCTGACAACCGATGAAAAATAAGCTTCATTTGACCTATCAGGGCGAAACAGCGAATCTGGTGGCAGATAGCAATGCTCCGGGGGGCTTTCGCCTGCTGACAGAAGATGGACAGGAGATACCGGTACAGTTTGATTCGGCTACGCAAACCTATCATTGGCAGCAAGGAAGTTTTGCGCAGATTCCGCTGCAAATCGCGCGACCGGCGATGGCGAGGTAGAAATGGCGTGGCTGATTGACGGCAAAAACTGGCACTTTTATCATCAGGCAAATGGTTTTTACTATGTTACGCCCTATAACAAAAGCCGACCGGGTAGTGGAAATTGACAGGGGCTGTTTCAAGACCATGAGAGCTTTGCCACGTATCGGGGTTATATTTGGTCAAGAACGTTTCCAATCTTAAAAATATTGGTTGCTTGGTTCGGGGAGCGGATAGCTTTACGCTGGTCTTTCCGCATGCATGATTATTTGGGCAAAGTTCATAATAATTTTGATAATATTTTAATCACCAGACCACATAATCTTTATCTGCAAATTGCAGTGCAGACCGGTGTGTTATCGCTCTTAGCGGTGCTGGCGTTCTATTTCTTGTATTTGTTTAACAGTATTCGGCTTTATTGGAACAGCCGGTTTGAAAGATTATTTTTAGCCAAATGGGTGCGAGCGGTGCTGATTGGGAGCTTTAGGGTTATATGGTTTCGTCTGTGTTTAATGACTCCACGATTACGGTAGCACCTGTTTTTTTGGGCACTGATGGGGAGTCGGCTAGCGATGAATTATCAAGTGCGAAAACAGGGAAAAGCCGCTAAGACAACACCGGCAAAGCAGCCTTGTGCGGCAGATTAGCAAAGCTGCGGCATTATAATAAGGGAAAGCGATGTAGTGAAAATAAGGAACGCCGGAAAGAAAAGCCGGCAAGCGAAAGTCGCTAAGACAACACCGGCAAGCGAGCCTTGTGCGGCAGATTAGCAAAGCTGCGGCATTGTAATAAGGAAAGCGATGTAGCGAAAATAAGGAACACCGGAAAGAAAAGCCGGCAAGCGAAAGCCGCTAAGACAACAGCGGCAAGCGGCCTTGTGCGGCAGATTAGCGAAAGCTGCGCATTATAATAAGGGAAAGCGATGTAGCGAAAATAAGGAACGCCGGAAGAAAAAGCCGGCAAGCGAAAGCCGCTAAGACAACACCGGCAAGCGAGCCTTGTGCGGAAGATTAGCAAAGCTGCGGCATTATAATAAGGAAAGCGATGTAGCGAAAATAAGGAACGCCGGAAAGAAAAAGCCGGCAAGCGAAAAGCCGCTAAGACAACACAGCGATAAGCAGCCTTGTGCGGCAGATTAGCGAAGCTGCGGCATTGCAAAAGGAAAAAGCTGTGCTAAAAATAAAGGAGATTATGTATTTAAAATATGGGAAAAAGAGCATTGGATTTTAGTTTGGCGCTGGCGGGAGTCTGTTGAGGCTGGGCTGGCTCATGGCACTCGCTGGCGGTGCTGGTGCGGGTAACTTCGCCGGGACCTGCACTATTCCGGCAAAGACGGATTGGCAGGAATCAGACAGAGTTTGAGATTTTTGAAGTTTCGGACGATGCGAATGGATACGCCCGAGATATGCCAACGCATTTGCTGGAAAAATCGGAGCGCTATGTTACGCCGATTGGCAAATGGGCTCGCGGCGGACGAGTTTAGATGAATTGCCGCAGCTGTTTAATATTTTGAAAGGAGAAATGGCGTTGATTGGTCCCCGTCCGGCGCTATGGAATCAATATGACTTGATTGCCGGTCGGGAGATGTATGGTGTCGACCGGTTGCGTCCGGGTTTAACCGGCTGGGCACAGGTGAATGGACGAGATGAAATCCCGCTGGTAAAAATTCGCTTCGATGCCGAATATGCCCGGCGAATCAGCTGGCGGTTTGACCGGAGGATTTTTCCTGACGATTGGAAAAGTTATCACCGGAGAAGGAATTAAGGGTTAGCAAAATGCGAGGATTTTTGATTATTGGCAAAAACAGCTATATCAGGGAAAAATCTGAAACAATTTTTAGAACAGCCGCCACAGGCGGGAAGTAAGACGGAAGACGAATGGCAATGCTTGCCGGTATCAGCGGCATGGAGCAAAAAGAAAAATGCTATGGAACAACCGTCAAGCGGAAGGAAACCGCAAGAGGAATGTTTACTGACGCTGAATGTTCAAAAAGAACAGTAAAAAGGAATCTCTCCGGAGCAGGATAGGATAGAAAATAAACCGGAAATACCGCCGCAAGGGCGATTTCTTATGAGCAAGCCAGGCGGCGGGAAGCGGCAGAGTGATATATGCCAAGCGGACAGTGTGAGCAGGCAAGCCGACAGGCGAGAAGCTGGCAGCGAGCAGATGATATACCAAGCGGATGGTGTGAGCAGGCAAGCCGGCGGCGGGAATCGGCAGAGTGATATATGCCAGATTGACAGCGTGAGCGGAAAAAGCGGAGAATGGCAGGCTTTGGACTTTAGCGCTTATGATACGGTGGTGGTATGCTCGGCGCTGGTGCATAAAAATGAAAAATTGGGCTGGCAGGGCATATTTTTCAGGCGAATACGATTCTGCCGGTGCAAATCGTCCCGAAAAGGCAGAAGGCGGCGGGTGTCCGCCACTATATTTTTAAAGCAGTTTGGCGGTTTACGGACGCCAGCAGAGAGCGAATTATCGCTGGGCAAAACAGCCTGCTCCGGAAACGTATTATGGACATTCCAAATATTTGGCGGAGCAAATCCTGCTGCCAATGGGCAGACGATGACATTACAGTATCTATTGTGCGTTCGCCAATGGTGTATGGACCAAAAGCCAAGGGGAGCTACCGGCGAGCTACAACGATTAGCGGCAGTGCTACCGATTTTTCCGAAGATTGCAAATCAAAAAGCGTAATCTCCCTGCAGAATCTGTGCCGATTTTTACAGGTGGTAATCATGTTGCGGCTGGGCGGGATTTGGCATCCGCAGGACAGTGTTTATCGTTCCACAACGGAGATGATGCAGCTGGCGGCTGGAAAAAGGAGATTATGGCTGATTCCTTTCCCGGCGGCATGGAACCGCTGGCTGACAACCAAAAAGTAAGTTTTGGTGCAAAGCTTTTTAGCAATTTAACAGTTAGATTTATGAAAAAATAGCCGATACTATAAAGTATGAATGTAACTTTTTCGGGGCGTTCTGAACCGGCAAAAAGCGAAGTATTTGCAGCACGCCGGCGGATGAGATAGCTTAGGCGTTTCTTTGGTGGATTGTCTGCCGGAGCGGAGAAAGTAACGATTGGTAAAGGGTTGCCGGAGAATCCGGAACCGGCAAAAAGCGAAGTATTGATAGCACGCCGCTACCGGAATAGAAAAGCGCAAAGCGTATCAAGCAAATGATAGCAGAAAAAAAGTAGAATGTTTATTTAAAAGAAAGTTTAGAAACCAAGAGAAAGAATCAAAAAGCGGTTGAAAGGAAAAAGAATATGCTGTCCATTTATAATAAGGCTTTGGTGAAAGAGTTAAACGCTCCCTTACTGGAGCAGTTAGAAGAATTAGAAGAGGAAGGGCTGCGCCGGACTCCGGGTGGAAGAGGCGAAAAACGGACAAAAGGTTTTGGTGCTGACGGAAAACGAGCGGGAGTATTCTCTGACCTCGCATTATGATCCGGAATATGAGGCAAAAAAATTGGTGGATTCGTATCCGGACTTAAGAAATGACGGCAGCGTTATTTTTGGTGTGGGCTTAGGCTATCATATCAAAGAGGTTTTTGCGCCGTTATCCTGACATAAAAATATCTTTTGATTGAACCGGATATCGAGATTTTGTACCGCTTTCTGGAACAAAATGAGCTGAAAGAGATGCAGTTGAAGAACTTACATGGCATCGAAACAGATTATAATAAAATGGGAAAAACGTTGACTAAGTTTAACCGGAAGGTGATCGTTCCAATTCGCTTGTTTTTCTCAAGAGCTATGTCAACTTCTTTAAGGAAAAAACGACAGGAGTTTTATGAGAACTATGTCATGGCGTATAAGAAGGAAAAAGATTCGGTAGTGGGCGGTCATGTCCTGAGTAAGCCGATGATTCAATCGATTTTTCGAATATGAAACCGATTTTGCAGGGACGCAAACTTATTTTGGCAGGACTTATCTCAATTTGCCGGAAAAACCGCAATTTTTGGTAGCCGCCGGACCGTCATTAGATGAAGAAATTGAAAAATCTGCGAGTGATTAAAGCCAAGAAAATGGCGGGTATTTTTGCGGTAGGTAGTGCGGTCAATGCTCTGCTGGCAAACGATATTTATCCGGATGCGGTATTTTCCTACGATCCGACAGAAGCCAATCAAAAGGTACTGCAAACCATCAAAGACCGTAATATTACGGAGATTCCACTGCTTTATGGAACGGAAATCGGGTATCAATCCTTACGAGGGTACCCCGGAAAAAACCTTTTTCGATTTTGTCTGTGGGCGCAGAACAACAGAGGCATTTTTAACCGGAAAAGAACCGTTGCCGGAGGTGGGAGTGGGACGAACCATTTCTGTTTTGGCACTGGATACCTTGCAGCACCTGGGCTTTTCACCGGATTATTTTGGTTGGGCAAAAACCTGGGAATTAAAAGGCAATAAGACATATAGTGCCGGCATTGATTATGTTGATTTTTCGGATACCGATGACCAATTTTCCGTGACGGCAAAAGACGTTTACGGCAATACGATGCGGACGGCATCTCTTTATATCATTATGAAAGAAGATATTGAAAAAGGTGATTGCCAGCTGGCGCGAGGGCAAAAGTAAAAATGTACAATGCCACCCAAGGCGGCATCGCCATTAAAGGGGCGGAGTTTAAAGAGCTATCGGAGCTGATGAAGACGATGTCGGAAAAATGATGTTGATTTTTCCTGGGACGAAAAAGGCAAAAGGAGAATACGACAGGGGAGTATATGGCGAAAAAAGCAGGAAGAGGTTGCATGCCGATCGAGATTTGCTGGAGCGTTATGTTTCAATTACAAAACAATCTTACAGGAGATTGACAAAGAGCGGAAGCTGGGGCATTATGACCGGTTGCATAAGAGCTATGTCAAATTAAATCTGGCGCTGAAACGACTCGAAGAAAACGTGTTCAGTAGTATGTTTGTGATACCGGTGATGGATTCGCAATATAAAAATCTGGTAGATAAGATTGAATATTTTAATGAGATTCAAGATCCGGCGGAGCAGGCACAGGTCATTTGGCAGGAATTCCATCAGTTTTTAACGGAATATGAACCGGAATATAAAAAGATTAGTCGAAGATTATAAGCAAATGGAAGAAGCGATGCAGAAGTACGTACGGGAAGGGAGAAGAAATGAAACTATCCATCGGACAAATTCAAAAAGAATACGATACTTGGACGGCGGAGCAGATTTGGCAGGAGATAGAAACGGAGCTGGAAAAAGCAGGGGCTTTTGCTCAACTATATGACCTTTGGATGGGGAAGAAGTGTGGGAGGACTTTTTGAGCGCATCAGCGAGGGACAGGGAAGCTCCGGACGATTGAAGTGGTGGCACTGACGCTGGAAGAATATACGGCTTTTGTGGCAGAAGAGCTGGGGAAAAGAGGCAGAGGAAGAGGCGGAGCAAGCCCTGCGCTTTAAGCGATTCTTTTTATGCCGAACGGGAGAAAGGCGAGGACTGGCAAGGGGTTAAGTGTTGCTATTGCCAGAGCATCGGAGAGTCTTCCGACGATTGAGCTTTACACGCACTGATTCAGGCACAGCTGAGCAGGCAAAGCAAGTGGCGGTTGCGGAAAAATTATATGGCAAGCTGCAAGCGGATTTAAAGAGCAGTTTCAAAAAGCCTTTAGCAGAAGAAGATGTTATTTTGATTGCCGACCTGCTGCATTTTGAACTCGAGCATGACCTACGGGAGCTGGCTCACTGCTGCAAAGGCAGTGCGAGCAGTCGATTGACTTTAATAAGAGGCGGTACAGGAAGGCTTCTTTTGGTAGGCTTTGTACCGAAAGAGCAGCCTTTTAGCGGCAAATCGGATGAATCAGAAAGGAAATTACTATGGCGAAAGTATTGGTAACCGGAGCGGACGGCTTTATTGCAGTCATTTAACGGAAGAATTAGTCAGAGCAGGGCACGAAGTAAAAAGCATTTGTGTATTATAATTCCTTTAATTCTTGGGGCTGGTTAGATAGCCTGCCGCCGGAGATGTTTGAAAGAGATTGAGATTTTTCCGGTGATATTCGGGATCCGAATGGCGTGCGGACGGCAATGCAGGGGCGGGATGTGATTTATCATCTGGCGGCATTGATTGCCATTCCTTTGCAACTATCATTCACCGGACGCCTGTGTCGATACCAATATCAAAGGAACGCTGAATGTCCTGCAAGCGGCAAGAGATCACGAGCCGCAGCGGGTGCTGATTACTCCACGTCCGAGGTTTACGGCACAGCGCAATATGTGCCGATTGATGAAAAAGCACCCTATCAGGGACAGTCGCCATATTCTGCTACTAAGATTGGGGCGGATCGGCTGGCGGAGTCTTTTACCGGAGTTTTCAGCTGCCGGTAACGATTGTTCGGCCGTTTAATACCTATGGGCCACGTCAATCGCTGCGGGCGGTGATTCCGACGATTATTACACAGCTGTTGGGAGGCTGCCAGACGATTAAGCTGGGAGCTCTTTTCGCCAACGAGAGATTTTAATTATGTAAAAAGATACCATAGCGGGCTTTATGGCGATTGCCGCTACCGATAAAGCAATTGGGGAAGAAATTAACATTGCTACCGGAAAGGAAATCAGTATCGGAAGGTTAGCGGAGGAGCTGATTCGCTAAATCAATCCGCAGGCAGTCATCGCCTGTGATGAGGAGAGACTCCGTCCGGAAAAAGCGAGGTCAACCGGCTCTTAGGCGCCAATGCGAAGATTAAAGGCGATGACCGGCTGGGAGCCACGCTATGACCTGGCGGCGGATTGGCGGGAAACGATTGCGTTTTTCCGGCATCATTTGGATCGGGAGAAAGGGAATATTTATAATATTTAATTCGGCAATGGAAGGGACTTTTTCAGCAAGTGGAAAGCATCCTTCGCTTAGGAAAGAAAGGAAAAGACAGCCGAAAAAACGCGAGGTCTATGGAGCTTTTTAGCGGCAATCGGTGAAAAGTGATGAATCAAACATGGATTCGCTATCGGTACCGAACTTAAAAGGAAATGAGCTAAAGTATGTAACGGACGCTGTAGCAGGAGAATGGGTATCAACGGCTGGAGCGTATGTGGGTGATTTTGAGCAAAAATAGCGGAATATTTGGGCGTTAGCGGAGCGGTGTCCTGTCAGGAACAGGGACGGCGGGCTTGCATGTGGCATTGCAGCTTTGCGGCGTGGGGAGCGGGCGATGCGGTGATTGTGCCGACGCTGACCTTTATTGCGGCGGTAAATCCCGGTCAAATACTTGGGTGCTGAGCCGATTTTTATGGACTGCGATGATAGTCTGCGTGGATATGGAAAAGCTGGAGCATTTTTGCCGATACGAATGCGAACAAAAAGACGGACACTTGATGGATAAAAGCCACCGGACGGACGGTGAAAAGCAGTTGTGCCGGTGCATATTTTTCGGCAATTTGGCGGATATGGAGCGGCTGATGGCGCTGGCGGAAAAATACGGCTTAAAAGTGGTAGAGGACTCGACCGAGGGCGCTGGGTAGCCGCTTTTTTTGAGCGGACGCTATGCGGGCGCTATGGCGGTACGATTGGCGATTTTGGCGTTTATTCGCTAATGGCAACAAAATCATTACCACCGGCGGTGGCGGAATGATGGTTGCCGAGCAGATGCTGACCGGCGACACGCCAAGCATCTTACCCAGCAAGCCAAATCCGATGAGGTGCGATTTGAGCATGATGAGATTGGCTGCAATTATCGGCTGACCAATTTGCAGGCGGCACTGGGCTTGGCACAGCTGGAGCAGTTAGAGGGCTTTATTCAGCATAAAAAAAGAAAATGTATGAACGCTATCAAAAAGCGATGAAGGAGCTGCAGGGGCTTAAAACTCTTGGCGTTCCGGCAAGATATCAGGGCGAATTATTGGTTTTATTCGCTGTATTTGACGGACGAGTTCCCGCTACAGGGAAGAACTGATGCAGTATTTGCTGGAGCAAAAATTCAGACTCGCCCGATTTGGGGCTTAATTCATCAGCAAAAAGCCCTATGCGGGCACCGCACTACCGGATTGAAAAGCAGCCCTTTATCGGGATAGAGTTTTGAATCTTCCTTGCAGTACTGAACCTGACAGCCGCTGATGTTGATCGGGTCATCGCCTGCCTTAGGGAAAAATGCGACCATTAGCGATAGGGGGCATTACAGCGGTATTGCGAAGCTATTTTAGGTAAATCGGCACAGATAACGGCATTTGCCATATTTCGGCGGGTAAGCCTGTATCGTTAGTGCTATAAGATGTGGTAGCGATAGGGGTGAGGCGGGCTGATAGCGTGATGATGACATGGGATAGGAGAGAGTATGGAAATCAAAAGAGTTTTTAATCTCGGAACGCTTTCGGATTATTGACGCAATGCAAAGGCTGGATATTTTTGGGCAAAAACACTCTTTGTTGCCGAAGATGGTCGGCTTTTAGCGAGCAATTACGGACGGTGATGTTCGCCGCTGGATTTTTGAAAGGGCGGAGATTTACAAAAATCGGTGAAAGAGTTGCCAACTATCATCCCAAATGGCTACCGGCAAAGACAGAAAGCAGGTTTACCGTAAGCTGACCGAATGAGGGTGTGGACGCTATTCCCTGCTTTCCGAAGACGGACAAATTGTGAAAAGTATTTTTACGGAATAATGAAAAGTCGCTCCGGCAGCAAAGCTGACCGTTCCGACGGTGGTAATGGCAGGCGGCTTTTGGCACCAGACTTTATCCTTATACCAAAATACTTCCCAAACCGCTGATTCCGATTGGCGAGATTCCGATTGCCGAGCATATTATGAACCGGTTTCACAGCTTTGGCGTGGAGCATTTTTGATTTGGTAGTGAATCGCAAAAACTATGATTAAGGCGTATTTTGGCGAAAATCGGAAGGAATATCAAATTGCTTATATTGACGAAGAAAAGCCTGCTGGGGACGGGTGGCGGCTTGCAGCTGCTGGCGGGGCGGATTACGGAAACCTTTTTCCTGACCAATTGTGATATTTTTGGTAGAGGGCGGATTATGAAGAGTTATCGTCGACACAAAAGAGCAGGGCAATCAGATTACGATGGTTTTGTGCCAGACAAAATATGAAGATTCCTACGGTGTAGTGGAAATTGGCGACCAGGGCAAGCTTCTGTCGATGAAGGAAAAAGCCGGAGCTTTCCTTTTTGACCAATACCGGTTTTATGTGGTCGAGCCGGCGGTGATTGGGCATTTGCAGAAGGACGTTGCGATTGGCTTTCGGAGATTATTGCGAGGCTGCCAGCAAAGAGGCGAGCGGGTTGGCGTTTATACGGTCGAGGAGGACCAATGGCTGGATATGGGACAGATTGAGGAGATGGAAAAATGGAGAAAAATGCTGACGGGACTGGAGATGTAAGCGATGAAGTGGAGAGGCCTACCGGTGAGTGATTTTTGGGAACGGGCGATGTAACTCGTGAGCTTATCTATTTAATAGAAGAAATTAATTTGACTACCGCCAGCCGGTTTATCAGGTGCAGGCAGTGGTAGCGGAAAAAATGAGGGCGGCAGCTGCCGATGGACGGGTACAGCACCGGTCATTACAGGAAGCGGATTTGGCGGCATTGCCGGACGCTTTCCGCTTTTAGGAGCGGCGATTCCGATGGGAAATCCTGCGGTGAAGCTACAAGATTTATGAAAAATCAAAGCAATTCCCCAGCTTGTTTACCCCAATTTTTATTCATCCCGACAGTCAATTTACGCAATCTCTGCTTAGGAATGGGAAATATCATTCAGGAAAATGTGTCCATTTCGCTGGATACAGAAATAGGAAAGTACAATTTGCTTAATTACGGTAGTTTTCTGGGGGTCATGACGGGAAACTATCGGATTTTACCGTTCTCAAACCCCATGCCAGAGGTATGCGGACAGGTTCAAGTTGGCTCTAAGTGCCTGATTGGCGTGGGAGCAACGAGTGCTGCAAGGGGCTGACGATTGGAGAAAGAGGCGATAGTGGGTGCCGGTGCGGTTGTAACGCATTCTGTGGCGACCGCAGGGAGTGGTCACCGGAGTGCCGGCTCGCCCCAAACCGGTAGTCTAAGACGAATAGCAGGAAAGGACAGAGTGCTTAAGCAGGGATTTCGTTTTCTAAGGAGATTTGTGCAGTCAAAAGAACAGGAGGCAGCAGGATGCAGAAAAAATATTTATTATCGCCGAAGCAGGTGTCAATCACAATGGGGAATTGGCGTTAGCCAAACAGCTGGCGGAGAAAGCCAAAGCTGCCGGAGCCGATGCGGTCAAGTTTCAAACCTTTCGGACGGAAAAAGCTGGTAGCGGCACAAACGGCGCAGGCGGCGTATCAGACGGCGAATATCGGGCGTAAGGAAAGCCAAGCGGAAATGCTGCGGCGCTTAGAACTCTCGTATGCGGATTTTCGGGAATTGCAGGCATATTGCCAGAAAAGTTGGGATTTCTATTTTTATCGACGGCGTTTGACTTAGACAGCATTGACTTTTTGGCGTCTTTGGATTTTGCCGATTTGGAAGATTCCCTCGGCGAGATTACAAACCTACCGTATTTGGAAAAATTGCCGCCTTAGCCGATGATTGTATCAACCGGAATGGCGGGAATTAGAGGAGATTCGGGCGCGCTGGAGGTGCTGGAGAACGGACAGGAGATTACGGTGCTGCACTGCACGACCGAATATCCGGCGCCGGAGAAGAGCGTGAACCTGCGGGCGATGATGACGCTGCAAAGCCGAGCTTGGTCGACCGGTCGGGTATTCGGATCATACCGAGGGATTGTGGTGCCGATTGCGGCGGCGGCAATGGGAGCGGTGGTACTGGAAAAAGCATTTTACTTTGGATAAAACGATGAGCGGTCCCGACCACAAAAGCCAGTTTGGAACCGGCGGAGCTATCGGAGATGGTTCGTGCGGTTCGCCGGGTGAAAGCTTTGCTTAGGAAATGGAGAAAAAGCCAAGCATAGCCGAATTAGAAAAACCGTAAGGCGGCTCGCAAGTGCATTGTGGCAGAGCGAGCGATTGCGCCGGTGAGATTTTTACGGCAGAAAATCTGACCGTCAAACGAGCCGGTGCGGGGATTAGCCCGATGCGCTGGTATGAGGTGCTGGGGAAAAAAGCGATAAAAGCTTTTTGCGCCTGACGAGGCGGATTTGTTTAGAAAAAGAATAGAAAAAGCCTTTGGGAAAAAGCTGGCAAGATTTTGGCAGAAAAATAATCAAAAATAGAGGGAAAAAGAAGTAGCAGATACAAACAGCAATGGAAAAACAATGCCGGCTGCGGTAGCGCTGAGATTGTGGAAGAGGAAGGAAACAATGAAAAAGAAAATTTGTTTTTATCACCGCAACCAGAGCCGAGTATGGCTTGCTAAAAGCCGGTGATGGCAAAGGTAGCGGCGGATTCGGCATTGGAGCTGCAAATTTTCGGTGCTGGGGATGCACCTATCGCCGGGAACTGGGTTTACCTACCGAGAAATCGAAAAAGGACGGCTTTTGTCATCAGTCGTAAGACGGAAACGCTGCTAAGCGACGATGCGCCAGCGGGCATCAGCAAAAAGCATGGGCTTAACGATGATTTCCGTAACGGACGCTGACGGAATTGGCACCGGATATGGTGGTGGTACTGGGGGACCGCTGCATGAGATTTTTGCGGCGGTGAGTGCCGCCTATACGCTGCTGATTCCGGTAGCGCATTTGGCGGGCAGCGAGATTACTGCAGGAGCTTTGGACGAGGGATATCGGCAACAGCATTTCCAAGATGAGCCGGCTCCATTTACCGCCAATGAAAACCTATCGCCGGCGAGTGATTCAGCTGGGAGAAATGCCGGAAACTGTCTTTGCGGTGGGCGATACAGGGGGCGGAGAATATCCGCTGTTTGTCGGCGTAGCGAGGGAAGAGATAGCAACAGAATTGGGAGTTTCGGCAGAAGAGCCGTATTTTTGATTACCTATCATCCGGTTACTTTGGGGCGGGAAATGCGGCAGAGGAAGTTGCAAAACTGCTTGCAGCTTGTGCTCTCTCGGAGATTCGGCTGATTGTAACGGCGACCAATGCCGATGCCGCCGGTCGACAGATTAACCAAAAATGGGAAGAATATCAAACGGCTGGAGCCAAGCCAGGTCCCGCCTTTTTCTTCTCTGGGGCAGCTTCGCTATTTAGGGTGCAATGAAATATTGTCAGGCGGTGCTGGGCAATTCTTCGAGCGGAATACTGGAAGCTCCGACGATGGGGCGACCATCTGTTAATATCGGCAGTCGTCAGGAGGGGCGGCTGCAGGCGGAGTCGGTGATTGATTGCCCGCCGGAAGTGGGAGCGATTCAAGCGGCGATTGCGAAGACATTATCACCGGAATATCAGGGGAATAGCCGTTTTCAAAAGACACCTTATGGACAGGGACAGAAACGTCCGACCGGATTCTTGCGGAAATTAAGAACTTCTTGTGCCAGTCCCAATCACCCGGTAAAGAGGTTTTATGATATCTAAGGTGAGCCTTTCCGGCGGGAGAATCGAAATGTCGTAGGCTAGAGGCGTGGCGAATAAGAGCCAAACGGGACGAAATGAGCCAAAACGAGGAGAAAAGCAAGAATAAGCCGAGTGGAGCCTTTCCGGCGGGAAATACCGAAATATCGGCGAGCTAAGAATAGCAAGAACCGAGTGGGACGAAATGAGCCAAAAACGAGAGAAAAATAAAAATAAGCCAAATCATGGGGAGCCTTTCAGGAGAAGTCCCTGAAATACCGGCAGGCTAAGGGAATAGCAAGAACCGAGCGGGACGGAATGAGGCCAAAAACGAGGAGAAAAGCAAAGAATAAGCCAAATCGTGTGAGCCTTTCCAGCGGGAAAATTCGAAATGCCGTGAGGCTGGGCGTGACAGAATAAGAGCCAAACAGGGACGAAATGAGCCAAAAAGAGAAAAGCAAGAATAAGCCAGAGCGGGGAGGAATTATTTCGTTGGGAAATGCCGAAATTTCGGTGGAGTTAAGGATTGGCGAAGGTTCATTTTATAAAACGGAAATAACGAAACAACGGAAATAACGAAAACAACGGAAACAACGAAAATAACGGAAACAATGGAAATAGCGAAACAACAGAAACAACAGAAAAAAGCAGAACTTAGCGAAAATGAAGGAGAAGAATATGCAGCACATGGACTGATGTTTCATCATTTTCATAATGAGGGGAATTATATTAAATCACAGGGCAGTATTAGTGCCGAAGAACTAAGGAGATGCTGAAATACTATCAGGAAAAAGGACAGGACGGCACCAGTCGCCGGATTTTACCGGCACAGGAATGGCAACGCAAGGCGCTGGAAAAATACGCTTTTGCCGGATGAAGTTTGTTTAACCTTGACGATGGGCTAAAGTGCCAGTATGAAGTGGCGTATCCGGTGTTAAAAGAGCTGGGATTAACGGCGTTTTTCTTTATTCCGACGCAGCGTTTTTGTGGGAGAAGCGGAAAAAGCTGGAGGTTTACCGGCATTTTCGGTTCTCTTGCTTTTACTGAATATTGATGATTTTTATCAGGCTTTGCAGTCTTAGCAGAGACAGGCTCGTTAGCGATTGGGAGAATAAGCTCCGGACGCCGGAGTGCCGAGATTACTTGCGGAGTTTACTTTTTATACGGAAGAATGACCGCTTATTTCGCTATGTGCGGGATAAGTCTGCTAACCGAAGTGCAGTATCATGAGCTGATGGCGGCAATGATGAGCCGGCGCAAGTTTGATGTGGCAAAAGCAGAAAAACAATTATATTTAAATAAGGGAAGAAATTAGGGCGATGTTTGCCGACGGCAGTGGATTGGCTTGCATTCGCATACCCACTATACATCGCTGGTGGATACCGACTATGACCGGCAAAAATGGGAATATGCGACGAACCGGCGGGTATTGCAGGATATTATCGGTGGGGCGGTGGATACCGTATCGTATCCGTCTAACTCCTACGATGAAAAGACTTTGCAAATTATGCGGGAAATGGGAGTTCGGCTGGGATTTCGAGCAAATATGGAAGCGGGCTTTGGCTCGGTTTTAGACTTTCCGAGAGGATCATACCAATATTATCAGGAGGATGCATCATGAAAAATCACAGTATTTACCAGTAATCAGCCAAGGCATATTCATTTGCTGAAAAATTAGCCGGCATTGCCGAAACCGTTTATGCCGTGCAGGAATGCAATACGGTTTTTCCGGGGCAGGTTAAGGATTTTTAATAACTCGGCGGTAATGCAACAATATTTTCAGAAGGTGATGCAGGCGGAGAAGAATATTTTTCGGGCAGAGTCAGCTTTTTACCGTCCAATGTCAAGTCCTTGGCAATCAAAAATGAAAGACCTGAATCAGCTGCCGATGTCGGCACTAAGCGATGCCCCTGCACTCGGACTGCTATGTCGTGTCGGCTCCAGCTTTATTAAGGGGAGCTGATTGAGTTTTTAGTGAAAAATAAAGCACTCAATATTCATATGGGAGTTAGTCCCTATTTTCGTGGCAGCTCCTGTAACTTTTGGGCAGCTTATCTGGGACGGCCGGACATGGTCGGAGCAACCATTCATATGCTAAGTGCTAAATTAGATGCCGGCGATATGCTCTATCACGCTTTGCCGGAAGCAAAAAGAAACCGAAAACCTTTGATTTGGGAATGCAAGCAGTGGCGGCGGCGCATAATTCCCTGACCGAGCGGCTCGCGTACCGGTGAGATTTACGATTTTACGCCGGTTGCCCAGGATAAGACAAAAGAAATCAAATATACCGTAAACGCCGAGTTTAATGATGAGGTAGCGGCGGATTATCTGGAGCATTTGCCGAGCAGAGAACAAATTCAGAAAAAATTAGCGGAGCGGGATTTATCCCTATTCTTGCGGCCGTATATCGGCTAAGGGAAGGACAGAACATGAAGAATATAGCAATCATTCCGGCAGGAGCGGCTCGAAGGGGCTGAAGGATAAAAATATTAAGCTGTTAGGCGGTAAGCCCCTGATGGCGTATACGCTGGAGGCGGCGATTGGCTCGGGGTGCTTTGCCGAGATTCATGTCAGTACCGATTCGCCGGAGTATGCCAAGATAGCGATGAGCTTTGGCGGCTCGGTGCCTTTTTTGCGGGAAGAAAGCTTAGCGGGCGATACCGCCGGCAGCTGGGACGTGGTAAAAATGGTGCTGGATCGATATGAAAAAAGCGGACAAACCTTTGATACGGTGGCTTTGCTCCAGCCGAACTTCGCCGCTACGAACGGCAGAGGATATTCAAAACGGATATGCGTTAATGGCAGAAAAAGGCGAGATATGATTGTGGCGGTTTGTCCGGCAGAGCATAGTCCGTTGTGGATGAATACGCTGCCGGAAAACCGGTCGATGGACGGGTTTTTGGATATGGAGCGGTTAGCCAAAGGCAGGCAAGGGCTACCTTCCTATTATCGGATTAACGGGGCACTGTATCTGGCACGCACTGATTTTATCCGGCAGCAGACGAATTATTATCAAGCAGGTACTTATGCTTATATTATGGGGAAAAAAGGGAGTCGGTCGATATTGACGATGCACAGGGATTTTTGCATGGGCACAATATTTGTTAACAGGCTCAGTAGAAGAAAGATAAAGAAATCGGTCTTTGGGTACAGGAAAATTGAGAAAATACGTTAATATTTTTCTGCTACCAGCCGATACTATTATAGACGCTCAACAAGGACGGGCAAGCAACAATATCCAAGGGAGGAAAAAATTATGAGAATTGAAGGAAGTATGGAAGCGTTTACGCTCCCTCAAAAGTCGCTTTCCGGTGGTCAAACGGAAGCTCCGGTCGTAGAAGGAGAGCGGGTTTCGGCGGATTCTTCATCGGTTGAAAAAGATGAAGAGAGACATGAAAAAGCCGCTCAGACTCAGGAAGTACGCCGGGAAATGTCGGAAGGCGAGATTGATCAGCAGGTCAAAGATGCTAACCAGCAATTAAAAGCTTTATGGCAGACGGTTAGGAGTACTCGATTCACGACAAAACCAAACAAATTATGGTTAAGGTGATTAACACCGCTGATGACAGTGTATATTCGGGAATACCGTCAGAGAAAGCTTTGGACATGCTGGCGTATGTTTGGAAGCTAACCGGTATTTTTACTGGACGAGAAAAAAGATAGGAGGAGGCAATGGCAGTATCAACAAGAATAACGCTGGGAGGCATATCCTCCGGCATGGATACCGACAGCATGATTGAAAAAGCTGATGTCGGCGCAGAACTACCAGAGTCGATCGGTACCGCAAAAGAAATATCAGCAACGAGTATCGCCGGGAAGAATGGAAAAAGATGAACAACAAAATCTATTCTTTCTTCAGCAAAGATTTGGCGGCATTGCGTTTTAAGGGTAATCTGGTTCAAAAGCAAAAGCAAAAGCAGCTCAATACGGCAGTAGCGGATGTGCAAGCAGGGGAAATGCGCCGCAGAGCACGCATGAACTGGAAGTATTGCAGCTGGCAAAAAGCAGCTGCAACCGCCAGCGGACACATTACGGCGGCGTCCGGCGATGCGATGACGGCGTCTACGACTTTTAGCGCAAGCTGGGCAGGTCAAACCGTTTGACATTACTTATAAGGACGAGCATGGTGCACAGCAAACGATTAGTATCACTGCGGAAGCCGATGACACGCTCAAAAGCTTTGCGGAAAAGATTAAGAAAGAAACCAAGGGCAAGATTGACATGGAAGCCAATGCCGATTTCAAAAACGGCAGACTTTTCTTAGCGACAAAGAAAAGCGGAGAAAATCAAAAGCTTTACAGTTAGCGGTACGCTGGCGGCCACCTTTGGTTTTGCCACAACCGAAGTCAAAGGACAAGATGCGAAGTATCGCTACAACGGCATTGAGTTTACCAATGACAACAATCGAATTGAAGTCAACGGCTTAAAAAGCGACGTTAAAGTCGGTTGGTCGAGACAACGGCATCGATCAACAAAGACACCGATGCGGTATACAAGCAAGTGATTGACTTCCTGAAAAAGTATAATGCTTTGGTTAACGAACTACAGGAAAAAGGTCAATGTTTCCGTTCCTCGTAGTCAAAAGAGATATGGAGCCGCTGGTTGATTCTGAAAAAGAAAGGAATGTCAGAGGCGGATATCAAGAAATGGGAAGATACTTTGCGTGGACGGGTTTTCAAGGGCGATAAAGACCTGAAAGGGATTTTAAAGTGATTTCCGGTCCTCGCTTGCCCTGACAACAGTCCAAAGGGAACAGTAAATACAATGCCTAAGCAGTTTGGGCATTTCGACCGGAGAATATCGGCAAGCGCACCGGGTGCTCTGATGTTTGTGGACGGCGACAGCGAGCTGGGCGGCAAACGCTCAGAGCTGCCGAACAAGCTGAAGGCGGCACTGGAAGAAGATCCGGAGGCGGTAGCAGAGCTTTTGTCCAAGGTAGCACAGGGATTGGTGATAAGTTATCCGACCGGATGAAGTCAACCAGCCTGCGGAGCTATGTGAGCTTTACGATGATAAAAGCGGCACAGGAAGATTACCGGCAGATGGAGAGAAAAAATCCAGACGATGGAAGATAAAGCTGACAGATATGGAAGAAAAGATACCGTAAAGCGGTTTGTCGCTATGGAAAAAGCAATGGCACAAGCAAACAGCACTTCAAAGCTGGCTGACGCAAACGAGTTAGGCGGCGGACGATAGGGGAGCGGCTTTTTACCGGGAAACTATGCAGTAACAGGCGGTAAACCGGCAAGATAGCCGGAAGAGAAAACCGCAGGAGGAGAACATGGATAACTGGTCAAAGCTTTTTACACTACTGGCAGAAGAAGTCGCCTTGTGGCGAGATGCCAAAGGGAAACGGAGAAACAGCTCAAAGTTTGGAAGACCGATAAAATAACGGAAGAAGAGGCGGAACGCTATCTGAAGGAGCAGGAGCGATTGCAAACGTTGCTGATGCAAAAACAGACGGAGATTGCGCGCTTCAGACGGCGATTGAGGCGGAGAAACAAACCCTTTTGCCGGAGCAACGAGCGGAACTGGAAAAAGCGATTCAGGTGAGAACGGAGCTGCAAAAAGCTGCAAATGGAGCTGACGGCGCAAAGCAGGGAGCTGGAGACGAAACTTCACCGTTTTGGAGAAAAACAGCGCCATGTGATTCAGGGACAGCCAGAAGTCGACAGGCGGCACAGCAAACCTATCAGGCACCCCGCTTTCGGCGGAGTCAGCGCTGCTGGATCGATAATTTTGAAAAAGCGGTTAAGCTTTTTGAAAAAGAACCGATAAAAAATATTGTAAGGGGCGAAAAACGCTAAAACAAATGCAGCGACAGGGAGTCGCCGCAAACACATTTAATCAAGGGAGGAAGAAACAATGAGAATCAATGCAAACGTTATGGCTATCAACAGCCACAGACAATTAGGAAACCTTAGCAACCAACAAGCAAAGGCAACGGAGAAATTATCGTCCGGTTATCGGATTAACCGAGCAGCCGATGACGCAGACCCGGTCTTGCTATTTCTGAGAAAAATGAGAGCGCAGATTCGTGGTATGAATCGAGGCATCTCCGGAACGCTCAGGACGGTATCTCGAGTTTAGTACCAGACCGCAGAAGGCGCAATGGACGAAATCCATGCAATGCTGCAAAAGAATGAAGGAATTGTCTGTTCAGTCAACCAACGATTTCAACCAAGATTCGGATCGTAAGTTAATTCAAAAGGAAGTTGACCAGTAAAGACTGAGATTGACGCTATCAGCGAAAAAGACTCAGTTCAACAAAATAGAGTGTTGGATGGCGACTTCCGAGAACAAGGATTTCAAGTTAGGTGCGAACAACAGTGCCAATGAGAGAATCCAAATCACGATTAAATCGGTAGAAGACGAACGATTTAGCAATTAACGGTACGGATGTATCAGCAAAAGCCAATGCACAGGCGGCTATCAGTGATGTAGAAACTGCTATCATTAAGTTAGCAGAAAACCGGGCAACCTTGGGTGCTGTTCAAAACCGTTTGGAACACACCATTAAGAACCTGGATAACTCGGCAGAAAACCTGACCGCTTCCGAATCTCGGATTCGTCATACGGATATGGCGAAGGAAATGATGGAGTTCACCAGAGTTAATATCTTAACTCAGGCTGCTCAATCTATGCTGAGCTCAGGCTAACCAATTGCCGCAGGGGCGTGTGCAGCTGCTTCGTTAATCTGAATTAGGGATTTGAGTTACTGAAATTAACCGACAAATAGCTCCTAAGATTATGGAATCGTAATCTTAGGGAGCTAGAGAGAGGCTAAAGTGTTTCGAAAAGTGTCCGATATAGAATATAACGGCGCTAATTAGCCGCAACAAAAACCAATCTGGCGACAGGGAGTCGCCGCAAACACATTTAATCCAAGGAGGAAAAAACAATGAGAATCAGTGCAAACATTATGGCTATCAACAGCCACAGACAATTAGGAAACCTTAGCAGCCAACAGGCAAAAGCAACGGAGAAATTATCTTCCGGTTACCGGATTAACCAGGGCAGCGGACGATGCGACTGGTCTTCGCTATTTCGGAAAAGATGAGAGCCCAGATTCGTGGTATGAATCAGAGCTCTCGGAACGCTCAGGACGGTATCTCGGTTGTACAGACCGCAGAAGGCGCAATGGACGAAAATCCATTCGATGCTTGCAAAGAATGGAAGGTTGTCTGTTCAGTCGAGCCAATGACTCCAGCAAGATACGGATCGTGAATTAATCCAAAAGAAGTTGAACAATTAAAGACCGAAATTGATGCTATCAGCGAAAAGACTCAGTTCAATAAAAATGGAAAATTATTGAATAGGTAACTAAGGATAAAAGAATTCCAAGTTGGTGCTAATAACAGCAGCGATGAAAGAATCAAAATTACCATTAGCTCGGTGAGGTAAGTGGTCTTGGAATTAGTGCGACGACTGTTAAGACCAAACAAAAGTGCACAAACTGCTATGACGAGAGGTAGAAGATACTATTATCAAATTAGCAGAACGTCGTGCAACCTTAGGGTGCTGTTCAAAAACCGTTTGGAACACACCATTAAAGATTGGATAACTCGGCAGAAAACTGACCGCTTCCGAATCTCGGATTCGTCACTACGGATATGGCAAAGAAATGATGGAGTTCACCAGGTTAATATCTTAACTCAGGCGCTCCAGTCTATGTTAGCTCAGGCTAACCAACTGCCGCAGGGCGTATTGCAGCTCGCAGATAATCCGGATTAGGGTTTGATGTTTGCTTTCCGCCGGCGGGCAAGCTCTAAAAGTCTATGACTTTTAAGGGCAAATAGTTCAAAAAGAAAAAGGCGTCGGGATATGCACATATAACGGCAGCACTTTTAGATGACAAAAAATCAATTTGGCGACAGGGGTCGCTATAAACCATTAATCCAAGGAGGAAAAAAACAATGAGAATTAATGCAAACACTATGGCTATCAACAGCCACGAACAATTAGGAAACCTTAGCAGCCAACAGGCAAAAGCAACAGGAAATTATCTTCCGGTTACCGGATTAACCGGGCGAGCGGATGATGCAGCCGGTCTTGCTATTTCGGAAAAAGATGAGAGCACAGATTCGTGGTATGAATCAGGCTTCTCGGAACGCTCAGGACGGTATCTCGGTTGCTACAGACCGCAGAAGGCGCAATGGACGAAATCCATGCAATGCTGCAAAAGAATGAAGGAATTGTCGGTTCAGTCCGCCAATGACTCCAACCAAGATTCGGATCGTGCCTTAATCCAAAAAGGAAGTTGATCAATTAGTTACCGAGATTGATGCTATCAGCGAAAAGACACAGTTCAACAAAAATGAAACTGTTGGATGGTAAAGTTCTCGAAAGAAAGGATTTCCAAAGATTGGTGCCAATAACAGTGCGGATGAAAGAGAATCCAGATTACGATTGCTGCCGTTAAAGCGCTGAGGGCTAGCGTTGAGTGCTTTTGAAGGTATCGACCAAAGCACATGCTCAGTCGGCAATGGATTTGGTAGAGAGCGGTATCATTAAGTTAGCAGAAAAATCGTGCTACTTTTGGGTGCTATCCAAAACCGTTTTGGAACACACCATTAAGAACCTGGATAACTCGGCAGAAAACCTGACCGCTTCCGAATCTCGGATTCGTCATACGGATATGGCGAAGGAAATGATGGAGTTCACCAGGTTAATATCTTAACTCAGGCGCTCAATCTATGTTAGCTCAGGCTAACCAACTGCCGCAGGGCGTATTACGCCGCTTCGTTAATCCGGATATTCTGGGTAATCTTAGAATATCTGAGGCTGCATAATACAGCTGTCGGAACAAAAATGAAATGGAAAAAGCTCGGCGTTTCGCCGGGCTTTTTCAGCTAAGGAAATAGGGAGGGGCTTTTTCGGTTCTCTGGGCTCTTTGTCAAATGGAGTGATTCGCTTTGCTATGAGAGCCGAATCCCATTATGGCACTTACTGCTTCATCGCCGGAAAACTTATGGGATCTTTTTGGGAAAAGAGCTTGCCATCGAGTGTAATCTGTTTTTGCTAAAATGGTTGTAGAAAGGAATATTTTAGTATATATGAAAGAGGAAAGCAGTGGCAGGAGATGGGTTTATTCGACAAACAGACGATTTTTTTAAAGATTACTTTCAATCGTAAAATAGAACAGCCCAAAAAGGAAACAGAAAGAGTATAAAAAGAAGGAACCGGAAAAACCGGAAAACACAAAGAAAAGAGATAATGAGATGAGCGGACTTGAGGGCAGAAATCTGGCAAAGGTCAAAAACAAAAATATGGCGCAGTCAAAACGATTTTTATATCGACAGGCACCGCTCTCTCGTGTGGAGATTGCGGAGCGACTGGAGCTGACACCGCCAACTATCCCAATATTGTATCGGAATTGATACAGGCGGGAGTTGTAGAGGAACTGACATCGGCATCTTCTCAATCAGGGAATTGGTCGCAAGCCCATTAATATTGATTTGATTCCGGACGCTAAGCTGGCGCTGGGGAATTTACTTTGGGACGGATCGAACTCGTTATTGTGTAACGGATTTAAGAGGAAATGTTTGCTTAGAGGAGGGCGGAAGTGGCGGCGGAAAATTATGAGACGATGCAGCAAAGACCTATTCAGTGGCTAAATCAGTTTAAAAAGCAACATGGAGGAATGGCAACGCTTGCTGGGAATTGGGATATCTATGCCGGGGATTGTGGATTCCTATACCGGTACGTTAAAGAGTTTAGATAGTGAGCGAGGTCAGCTGGCGGGATCAGCCGTTGGCGAAAAGCGTTCGCCAGTGGACAGGGATTACCGGTTGTGGTGAAAACAATGTGCGAGCCAGAACCAGTGCCATTCGGCTGTTTCATCCCAAATTGGTGGGAGATTCTCTAACTTTTGCTTTTGTCATATTTCATGGGGATTGCCTGTCCGGTGGTGCTGGCGAATCGTAATTTTTCGTGGAGAAAGATGCGGCGGCGGGTGAGATTGGGAAAAATGATTCTTGATCCGCAGATGGCATTTGCTGAAAAAGGGCGGCTAGGGAACGCTGGAAGCGATATCCAGCGTGTCTGCTATATTAGACCGTTGCCGAGAGATGTTAAGGCAAGGGAAAAAGCCCCTATTTAGTCAAATTATGTAAAAATCCACAGGAACTGACGTTGGAGCAGGTGTTAAAAGCACAACGGCAGGGAGATGCTGCCGTTTGTCAGATTTTTGAACCGAGCAATGCTCTTTTTGGGGATTGCATTGGCAAATATTGTTGATTTTTAAAATCCGCATTTGATTTTTAAGCAGTGCTTTGTTTCAAAACCCCGAAAAACTTTACTTTGCTGGAAAAAGCATATCAGTACGCTTTTTCGTTCCGGAGCAGAAGAATTAAAGCTGGTACCGGTGGTTTGGGCGAATACGGCGGAGCAGCCGGAGCGGCAACGAAAATGCATCGATCGGTATTTTGTGCAGGAAGGATAGGGATATGGTAAAAACCTATATCGTACACCCTTTAAAATGCGTGGTGGCGATGTTGACGAGTATTTTTCACTGGTGATGACAGTAGTGTTGATTGACTTAAAAAGCATGAAAAGCTGGCGTATTCGTTTTTGGGTTGATATTTTCTTTTTACAGGGTAGCTATTCTGTATGGAGCAAGGGTTCGTTTCGATGAACAGGGAGTTTCTCGCTTTTTCTGTGGAAACGTCAACGTTTTTGCTTGGTCGGAAATTAAGGAAATCAGCGTGGTGGGGGCTTAATGTTTTTAAACGACCGAACTCAAAACGAACCGGCAGCCGTTATGTATGCTTTTGGCGGAAAGCTATGTCTGAGGAAGAAAGATTTCGGGTAGCACTGGAATGGCCGCTCAAAGATGGCATCTATATGGTGTATACTCCGGCAAGAATAAAGAGTCTGCGCCGGTACTGGACGGGACAAATAGAATTCTATAATAGCGGTGATTTGTATTGTCAAGAATAGATTGAGAAAGTGAAAGGGGTTGCTTGTATTTTTCAAACAAGTATTTTTAACGATTATATAAATTAAATGATATAAAGCCCTGCTATCGAAAAGGGAAAATGGGATGGCAGGGCTTTTCTTATACTAATATGCCTGAAAAAATTGAATGGTTTTTAGCGACTATTCCGATTTGTAAATATCGTAAAAACCGATATAATTAATTAAAAGAATTAATAAATTATGATAAAGAGATAAGCATTTTAATATGTGTAGTAAAAGCAAGGATGGTGGTATAACACTGGAAACGAAGTGCAAAAAGATACTACTGCCGGGCGGTTGTACAAAAATAACTCAAAAAGTTATGGATGACTTGAGTGTAGAAACTTCGACAAATAAAAAGGAGGAATGGATGAATGAAGACATATCAATCAGGCAAAAGCAAAAAATACTGTTTTTGGCAATGGCACTGATGCTGGTTTTATCGGCTTGCGGTGGTAGTCAGAATAGTGGAAATACTACCGGTACGACCGGCAAGTCCGAGCAGAAAACGGCAGAAAATAACAACCAGGGTAGTACGGATACCAAACTGGCTACGGATGGAGTTTTGGACGTCGGTTATACAACAACACCGGATACGTTGACCCCGTTCCGCTCAATACGAATAGGGATGCACCGTATTTTTCCAACGATTACCGAACAATTGGCAATTTTTGATGTGAATAATCAATTACAGCCGTGGGTAGCTAAGAGCTGGGAAACGAAAGATAACGGTTTTACCTATGATGTTGTTCTGCGTGAGGGCGTTAAGGATTCGGCGGGAAATGAGATTAATGCCGATGATATCTTGTGGTTTATGAATAAGTCCAAAGAAATGGCACTAAAAAGCCTATTTGGGGAAAGATGGAGTCAGTCGAGAAAACAGGTGATTATTCTATTCGAGTCAAATTAACGAAAAACATTGTCGGAACGATGGAAGCAATTTTGACGGATACCTATGTGATTAGCCAGAAAGCCTTTTGAGGCAAGTAAGGATGAGTGGTACCAGTATTATTAGTACGTCTCCTTATGAGGTTACAGGATTTGTTGCTAATTCTATTTTGCGTTTCAAAATTAAGAGATAATTATTGGCAAGATTATGCGGAAAATGCCGGAATGCGTGCGGCCCGCTGTACCGAAGTGCTATCATGCAATTCCGGAGGCTTCGCAAGTAGGAATTGCCTTGGAGACGAGGAACCGTGATGTGTGATTCGAATTGATAATTCAGCGGTGCCCAGTTTGAGGAAAAACCGGAATATGTGATTGAATTGGCTGACGGACCGCAAGGCTGGACACTCTTTTTCTCTGGCGCAGATACCAGTCCCATGGCCAAATGATGAAAAACTAAAGGCAGGCAGCTTGTTATGCGATTGATCCGCAGGGTTTGATTACAGGTCTGTGCGCCGGTTACGGAACACCAATGTATGATGCACATAGTCCGTTGCATATTGGCGCTTTGGAAAAGTGGAAAACGGAAGAATACTATCCTTACAACCTGGAAAAAGGCTAAACAATTGGTAGCGGAATCTAATTATAAGGGGCAAAAAGTTGACGATTTTATGTTCGACAGCAGTTTCAGTTCCCGCTTGGCACAGATTGTCCAAAATTATTTGCTGGCAGCAGGTCTTAATGTTGAACTGTATCAGGCGGATATGGCACAGCTCGAGCTGCTATTCGGCTGGACGGAGACCAAATATGATATGTTTATCAATACGATTGGTGGAGTGTATTTGCCAGACAGCTTGGACGATTCGTTATGATCAGCGGCATATGCTACCGGAGATGGCACCAGTAGAAAGGACTATACTTTAGCAGAGCTTTTGTATAAGACATATGGACACCGGAGAGGGCTTTACGGAGGACAAACATTGATGAGGGTACACAACTATTCAAAAGACCATCACCATCGCATATGGTATGGTTGATCCGCAAAAATATGGTTGTTTGGCGTGCTGACATCGGATTGGAAAGAAGTATGAAAGAAAGGGCGGCTATATGGCACCGAGCTTCTTCTAGTACTGCTGCTTTTCAATGAAATAAAGAGATAAAACCGCCCACGCAGAAAAAGGACATACGGATTGCGTGAAAGCTTCCTTTTTCTGCGGCTTTCTATCTCAGCCCTGCTTTTTAAGGAGGAAATAAATGCTGAAATATATCCTCAAACGAATGTTGGATGATTCCTATTGTCCTAGGGGGTGAGCAGTGCTGGTCTTTTACTTTAATGATTTTTTGCCCGGGAAATCCGCAGAAATCATTTTGGGCAGCAACAACTACACAAAGGATTTGAATGCCAAAACGGAGGAACTGGGATTAAATGATCCGTATTTGGTTCGACTAGGGTAATTATATGGTTAATGTTTTTATTAAAGCAAGATTTAGGGCGTCTTGGATTACCAAAATTGACGTATTGCTTCTATCAAAGAGCGTTTACCTCGTACGTTACTGCTAACTCTGATTACGCTTGGATTGCATTTTGCTCTGGGGGTTCCTGTGGGAGTGCTGGCGGCGACACATCAGAACCGCTGGCAGGACTCGGTATCTATGTTCTTAGCACTTTGTGGGTAGCAATTCCCAATGGCTGGCATCGATGCTGGTACTGGTATTTTCAGTTAACTTGGATTACTACCGCCAATGGGTATTGATCAGGGTATCAAATCTTATATTCTCCCTGCTTTATCTGCTTGTATGGGATCGTTAGCCACTTGTGCACGGCAAACTCGTTCGTCAATGCTGGACGTGATTCGAGCGGACTATATCACAACCGCCAGAGCAAAAGGGGTACCGGAGCGAATGGTCATTATGAAGCATACTTTAAAAAATGGCTTGGTTCGATTATCGCCATGATGGAGTACGACTTTTTGGGGGCGCTACTGGTGGGATGATGATTATTGAAACGGTTTTCAATTCCCGGTATGGGGACATATATTATCAGGGGCGAGTCAATAACAGAGATTATCCGGTGGTACAAAGGCGGCACTATATTTTTAGCGATTGCTTTTAGTATTTGTATGTTGATTGTCGATTTGCTCATATGCTTTGGTTGATCCTCGAATCAAGGCACAGTATGCAACGGCAAAAAGGAAAAAAGAAGGAGGGGCTGGCGAATGGCTGATTCCAAAGGGAAAAAGGCAAAAAGAAAAAGCGAACTAATGCAGATTATGCGTCAGCTGGCAAAAAATAAACTAGCAGTGATTGGGGTTGGCGATTATGGTGATTGAGATAGTGTTGGCATTACTGGCACCTAAAATTATTCCCTATGATTATACCGCAATGGATATGTCGGTTATGTTTGCCAAAACCGTCGTGGGCACATTTGTTTTTGGTTGTGATGATATGGGACGAGATATTTTTAGCCGAGTTCTTTATGGTGCCAGATACTCAATCACTATGGGGTAGCAGCAGTTGCGCTGGCAACGGTGGTTGGCTGTGCAATCGGAGCAGTAGCCGGATATTTTGGCTGGGTGGATAATATCATCATCGCGGGGATTAGATGTGGTTCAAGCGATTCCGAGCATGTTGATGATGATTGTTATTTCTAGCAGTTTTAGGCCCCGGTTTTTAACACGATTTTTGCCATGGCTTTTTGGTTATATTGCTGGAATGGCGAGAATGTTGCGGGCACAGATGCTCAAAGAAAGAAACAACGAATATATTGAAAGCGGCGGTTTCTATTAATTGTTCTCGTTTTCGAATTATTGTCAGCCACTTGATACCAAACTGTATGTCGCCAATCGATTGTACAGGCGACGATGGGAGTAGCACAAGCAATTACCCTGGCGGCCGGTCTAAGCTTTATTGGTTTGGGGAGTTCAGCCGCCGACACCCGAATGGGGAGCCATGCTTTCCGGCGCTCGACAATTTATGCGCCAGGCACCTCATCTGGTTATTTTTCCCGGGTTAGTCAATTGCGATTACGGTATTGGCACTAATCTGATGGGCGATGGTCTGCGGGATGCGCTGGATCCGAAGCTAAAGAATTAGAAAGGAGCCGGATTATGAAGAAAGAAAAAGTTCCTTTCTGTTAAGGATCTTTATGTAGAATATCAATCAGACGGGAAACAGTCAAGGCCGTAAATGGCGTTTCGCTACAATTGGAACGTGGAAAAACGTTGGGGCTGGTAGGAGAAACGGGTGCCGGGAAAACAACAATTGCTAAAGCAATTTTGCGTATCCTTCCGGATGTTGGGCTCGCCGAGTGAGAAAAGGGCAGGTTTTGCTTGAAGGCGGAGATCTTTTGCGCTTGTCCGAGCTGGAAATGAGGGAAAATCAGAGGTGATAAAAATTTCTATGATTTTCAGGATCCGATGACGGCTTTGAATCCTGTGCAGAACATTGGCGATCAGATTGCGGAAGTTGTTCGCCTACACAATGACGATAAGGTTAATCCAAAAGAACGGGCCAGAGAAATGCTGGAAATTGTCGGAATTCCGGCTGAACGCTATTATGAGTATCCTCATCAGTTTTCCGGTGGCATGAAACAGAGGGTAGTGATTGCAATTGCTTTAGCCTGCAATCCGGATCTTTTGTTAGCGGACGAGCCGACGACTGCCTTGGATGTGACGATTCAAGCACAGGTATTGGACTTGATTGCGGATCTTCGCCAAAAATATAATACCGCAATGCTACTGATTACGCATGATTTGGGCGTGGTTGCTCAGGTTTGTGATGAAGTAGCGGTGATTTATGCAGGAAATATTGTGGAATACGGAACGAAAAGAGCCGATGCGATCATCCTTCGCATCCTTATACGATTGGGTTATTTGGGGCAATCCTGATATGAACGAGGATACACAATGGCTTAGACCAATTGATGGATTACCGCCGGATCCGACCAATCTGCCAAAGGGTTGTGCTTTTGCTCCACGTTGTAAATATGCAGCGGATGAATGCCGACAGGGGGAGATAGGCACAGTTATTACAGAAGATGGGCATGACTGTCGCTGCTGTCGTTTAAGCGAAGTTCTTAAGGAGGGAAGATTGCTATGAAACCGGTGATTGAAGTCAAAAACCTAAAAATATTTTACTACCCCTCGGGGAGTACTGCATGCAGTGGATGATGTAACCTTTACCATTGAACCGGGGAAAACGTTAGGTGTAGTTGGCGAATCTGGTTGTGGCAAATCGACTTTTAGGCCGGACGATTATTCATTTGCATGAATCAACGGAAGGTGAAATCTATCTGGATGGTGAGGATATTACCCGGCTGAAAGGAAAGGAATTGAGACAGGCTCGTGAAAAATGCAGATTATTTTTCAGGATCCGTATTCTTCCCTAGATCCCCGTAAAACTATTTACAGTACGGTAGCCGAGCCACTGAAGGTTTCCGGACGATATCGGCGTTTTGGACATTGAACAAAAAGCAAATGAATTGATGGGAATTGGTTGGCATTGACGAACGGCTACGCTCTGGCGTATCCGCATGAACTGGACGGTGGCAGGCGGCGGAGAGTCGGAATTGCCCGGGCATTAGCATTAAATCCCAGTATTGTTTTGTGATGAACCGGTTAGTGCATTGGACGTTTCTATTCAGGCGCAGGTATTAAATCTTCTAAAAAGACTCCAAATAGAAAAAGGGATTGACATATATGTTTTGTAACGCATGATATGTCAGTAGTTAGAGCATGTTTCTGATGATATTTGTGTTATGTATTTGGGTCAGGTTGTGGAAAAGTGCACCTCTAAGGAATTGTTTAAAAATCCGCTACACCCGTATACGCAGGCGCTGCTATCAGCAATTCCGTCAACCGATATTCATAATCCGATGAAACGAGAAATCCTAAAAGGAGAAATTACTTCGCCGATTAATCCCAAAACCGGGTTGTCGTTTTGCAGCTCGTTGTAAATACGCAAAAGATGCATCGTCATCAAGTGCGGCGACAGGAGGAGATTTCATCGGGACATTTTGTAACATGCTTGCCGAATTCATGAATTGATGCAATAATAAGTCTGGGCAGAGACCTTTTTCTGCTATGTACTGGATTGATGTATGTATAGGAGATCCGGGTTAGGGAAAAAGCTCAAATGCGAATATGTAAGGTTTTTAGAGAAAAAGGAGAAAAATGGAAATGTACAAAGATGCCACGAGACCGGTGGCAGAACGAGTGGAAGATCTTTTATCGAAAAATGACTTTGGAAGAAAGCAGCTCAGCTATGTGGTAATTTGGCGGCGTCCTTTATTACGGATGGAAAGATTGATAAGCAGGCCTTAAAGGATAAATTTCGGATGGGCATGGCAGGGTTTACTCAATATTCCCTAGTTGGATTGGTTGATCCGGTGCAGATTGCCAGAACGTCTAATATTGTTCAGGAATACTTTGTAAAAGAGACACGATTAGGGGATTCCGGGTTGCTTTGCAGACTGAAAAATTGTGTGGCTATCCGGCGGCTGGTGGAACTCTTTTTCCGCTCAGATTAATTTGGGTTGCACTTGGGAGCCGGAGCTGGCAGAGAAAAATGGCAGAAATTATTGGTCAGGAAAGTAGAGCGGTTGAGATTTCTTCGGCGATGAGTCCGGTAATTGATGTTGCTCGTGATCCACGCTGGGGAGAACATATGAAACCTATGGTGAGGACCCATATCTGGTTAGTCGTTTTGGGGTGCATTATGTTAAAGGGAATGCAAAAAGCAGGGAGTTAGTTGTATTGCCAAAGCACTTTTTAGGGTATGCTTGGACGCAGGGAGGGACTGAATACTGCGGCACATTTACTGTACAGACAGGGAATTGTACAGAAGTGTTTGCTACCCGTTTGAAGCGACGGATAAAGAAAGCCGGATTAGGTGGAATCATGCGCAAATTACGGTGAGATTGATGGAAACGCCGGTCATTGCCAATCCTAAAATTGCCCGTAAATTGTTGCGTGATACGATGGGGTTTGAGGGGATGTTAACTTCAGACGGAGCAGCCGTTTTAAAGTTATATAATTATTACAAATTATCTCAGACTTATGAAGAGGCAGGGATTACTGGCAAAAGATAGGTGGATGCGATACGAGAAATTCGGTGGGAGGCTTTTCGCCATTTTGCGGATTATGTTCGCAGTGGTCAGCTGGACGAGAGCACTTTTGGACGAATCGGTGCGTGAATTACTAAAATTAAGTTTGATATGGGGCTGTTTGAGAATCCTTATTGCGATGAGAGTGAAATTAAATTCAGCAGGTAATGAATAATGAACGTAAAAATGAGTTAAGTGAAAAATTGCTGCTAAATCACTGGTATTATTGAAAAATGATGGAATTTTGCCGTTAAAACAAGGGACTGGCGGTCATAGGGTCCACACGCTGACAGCTTGCGTTATCCGGTCAGCAGCTATACCCTATCCGGCTTATATTGAAATGCTGGAAGCTGCGGCTGGCGGACAGACAACCGGTTTTCATGGAATGACCGATGAGCAGAAAAAAAGTTGGAACAAGAAAAAGCAAGCGGCAAAGCAGAGGGTTTTAGGGCCCTTTGCGACGATGTTTAATCTGTTTTTCAACAGAAGAAAAGGCGAAATTGAGATATGAGACTCCATTTTACGGGCAATGGGAGCAGAAACTTTTGCAAGAAGCTTTGGGGCAAAAGAGAAAAAGGTGCTTTTATGCCAAGGGCTGTGATATTATTGGAGAATCAAAGAGGATTTGCAGAAGCGGTAGCTGAGCTGAAAATGCAGATGTTGTGATTGATGGCATTGGGTGGCAACTGCGGCTGGGTTAATGTTACTGGTGGTGAGGCAAGGATCGTCAGTTTTTAGATCTTCCCGGAGTACAGGAAGATTTGCTGCGCTCAATGTAGCACTGTCGGTAAACCAATTGTCTTGGTGTTATACGGACCGGGGGTGTTTGCAGTTAACTGGGCAGCTGAGAATGTGGCAGACAATTCTGCAAGCCTTTATGCCAGGACAATATGCAGCTAAGGTTGTTACTCAGACACTAGTTTGGCGAGATTAATCCGGAGGGTAAGTTGACGATGACGATACCCAGAACCACGGGTCAGATTCCGATTTTTATAATCATAAAGTGTGATCGGGATATCATAGTGGTGGAGATGCTGCAGCGGGTTCTCCGATTTTTAGTGGCGGTTATGTAGATGGTCAAGCCAGTCCGCTGTATTGTTTCGGACATGGTTTGAGTTACAGTGAGTTTGAGCTTGATGAAGGGGCAGACCGATGTGCCGACAGACGGCACTTTGGAAATTAGCTGTATCCTTCGCAACCAAAAGCCGCCGAGCCGGTGCCGAGGTTGTTCAGCTTTATACAAGATTTTTGGCGCCCATGTTACCAGGCCGTTAATGCAGCTATCAGGGTTTCAAAAGTCTTTTACAGCCGGGAGAAAGCATAAAGTTTTACTGCCCTTATCTCTGCTGGCATACTATAATGAAAAATATGGGATTTGTAGTGGAGCCGGGAGAATTGACAGTGATGTTGGGAACGGCATCAGAATCAAATTAGTTGGCAGGAAACGGTAAAATTAACCGGAAAAAGCGATTAATGTGATGGGGAACAGAACCTATCTTTGCCGAGGTGAGATTGTCAATTAAAAACATAGATACCTGCAGGAATAAGAAGCTTTGGCACTCCCAGAAAGGAAGAGGCATGAAACCGAGACATTATTATTTTTAATCCGGATCAGATGAGGGCAGACGCCCCTATCGCATTTAGGGAAATGGACTGGGTACGACTCCTTTTTAGATGATTTTTGCGGCGAATGAGGCGATCTTTTTCGCTATGCATTTTGTCAAAAATACGGTTTGCGTACCGAGTCAGTGCAGTTTTTAACCGGGCTTTATCCGCATGTGTATGGACACCGGACGATGCGTTGTTGCTGCATGAACAGGACTCAACCCTTTTTCGGAGTTGAAAAAGCCGGATATTATGTATGGATGAATGATCGCAACGACCTTTTGGCGGGGCACAGAGGAGACACTGGCGGCAAAAGCATGCGGACGAGATTTTTATGCAGGGGAGTGGCACGCGGCGACGGAAAATCCCAATCTTTCGGGGAAAGCCGGGGATGAAAGTACTATTCCATTATATCGGCAAGCTGAAAACCGATGAGAGCGGACGACATTATTCTGACGATGACTTAGCGGTGGACGCCATTGAGCGTTTGCGGCATCCGGTAGATGACCGGCCGATTTGTATTTTTCTGGGGTTAATGTGTCCGCACCCGCCCTACGCCGTAGAAGAACCCTATTTTTCCATGTTTGACCGCAAGGCTTTGCCCAGGCGGGCGGAGTGAGGGCAGAATAAAAGCTATATGCAGGAGTTATTGACGACAAAAATATGGGCATGACGTACCAAGAAGCGGATTATGATGAAATGCGGGCATGCTATTTGGGAATGTGCCGGAAAGTGGATAATCAATTTCAGCGGCTGTGTGTGGCTACACAGAAAGCAATCAGTATGAAAAACTCAGCGATTTTCTTTTTAGCGACCATGGTGATTTTACTGGCGATTATGACTTGCCGGAAAAAGCACAAAAATTGCTTTCGAGGATTGTCTGACGAATGTTCCGTTTTTGGTTAAACCACCACAGGGAGTTGATTTTCAGCCGGGAGTGCGGAAGGAATTGATGGAGCTGGTGGATTTTTATGCTACGGCGATGGATTTTGCAGGGGTTACGCCGGATCATGACCAATTTGGCAAGAGCCTTAGGGACTTTGACCGGAGAAAGCACAGAGCATCGGAGCTTCGTCTTTTGTGAGGGCGGGCGGCTGGCACATGAGATTCAGTGCGATGAGTATCATTCCTCAGCCGGACCGGACGGGAAAGTGCCGACCGCAAGCATGTATGTGGCCACGGCAAATGGCGCAGACGGATGAGCAGGCATGCCAAGGGAACAATGATTCGGACGGAGAAAGTAAAATATATTCACCGTAGTAGTGGTGAGCATGAGTTTTACGATTTGCAAAAAGATCCGCTTGAGGAAAACAATGTCTATGGGCAGGCGGAGTATACAGACTTGATTTTGGAGCTGCGTCTAAAAACTGCTGGACTGGTATCAGGCGACTTGTGATATCGTTCCCCGCCGGTATGACCGCCGACTATCGGTGGAGGCAATGTGGAATCGGGTGAAAAAGACTGCCAGCCGGAATGGGAGGACGCTATTCGCCGCTTAATTCGAGAAGGTGCCGGATTAGCGATGATTCAAGCGGAAATAGAACGGCGAAAAAGGCACATATAGGATAAAAATAGTACTGATTGATAAACAGAAATAGAAAGTCGTCAGCGAATAAAAAGCCAAAAGTCTGATGATTTTATGCTGGTAGATTATAAAAAGACTGCTGATAAACAAAGGAAATGCAAAATGGTAAAAGATATTTTTATTATTTATGTCGGATCAACATTCCTATCGCTTACAGGGCTATGCAGGAGATTCGGTGATTCGTACTCAATGCTGGATCAGTGAGCGATGGAAGGAACGGTTTTTGATAATGCAATGACTTCCCTGCCCACTATGTGTGCCGGCTCGGGCGTCAGATGATTTCCGGACAGCTTCCCAGTAATAATGGGGTGTTATTTAATTTTTAATGGGCTGAGTTCGGATCAGGGCGACATTTTTGCATAGTTTGACTTTATCTGGCTATGAAACGGTTTTTGTGCGGTCGGATGCATTTTCGTGGGACCAGACCAACGGCATGGTTATGCAAAACGGATTGCCGGAGATCGGACGCCCGTCTTTCATAATGGGGTACCTAACCATGGCTTGCCGCCGGAATCAAAAAGTGACGGGATTTGATGAAAATAGCTCCCTGTATTATATAGGTGCGGGGGATTCTCGGTTTTGGCATATGATCGCTATGTAGTTGAACGAGCATTGGATTATCTGGCAAAGGATTATGAAAAACCACAGTTTTTAACGGTTGGCGTATATGGACCCCATTTTCCTTATGTGGCACCGAAGGAGTTATATGATTATTATTACGATAAGGTCAGTCTGGATGATGTAAGGCCGTCGGAATGGGAGCATCCGGCATTGGAGGGTAAAATGTGCGAAACGGATCCGGAAGTGGCTCGAGCCGCTCGGGCTGCTTATTATGGTTTGGTTGAAGTGAATGATTGGCACATTCGCCAGAGTATATGAGGGCATTTCAACAATATTTAAATCGGACCGGACATGAAGGGATTTTTATTTATGTATCCGATCGTGGGGATATGAATGGAAGTCGAGGATATTACGGCAAGCAGGTCTTTTTATGATCACGTCCGTGCATATTCCGTTTTTATTTGCTGGAGCCGGAGTGCAAAAGGCAGCGGATTCAGAGCCCTGTCAGTTTGATGGATATGGGGGCAACGGTTTGTAGAATTAGCCGGTGCCAAGATATTACCGGGTGACGGTAGGAGCTTGGTCCCGCTTTTTGGGTGGAGAGAAGAGCGACGAGAGCGGATTGTCATCAGCGAGCAGTATACCTATTGTAATGATGGTAGAACTTCTCTTGGCAGGATGTGTCGTTATAAAAATTGGAAATACATTACCTATTCGGTTTTTCTTGGACAAGACATACTATTTGATATAGCAAGTGATCCGGAGGAACGGACGAATGTGTTGACAGAGCACCGGACATAGTGTCTTTACTGATGCAGGGGGCTTGCCGGTTTAAAGGATTATGATACGGTGATGCAGCGATGAAAACTGGGTTATGGAACAGCTAAAGCTCCTGATTCGCTGTAATTATGATGATGCTAAAGAACGATGGCGATGTCCGGTTTTGCCGGAGCTGGAAAAATCCAGTTCGGCGAAAAACACCGTTTCATGTAACTCCATGGGCAATTCAACTCCGGGAAAAACTGGAGCTGTGATGTGATTTTTCTACAAGAATAGGAGAAAAATGATAAAAAGGTTTTAAGATGAAATTATATCCCGGCATGGCGGCAGAGTATGAAAAAGCGGCATAATGAGCTGTGGCCGGAGATGGCGACGATGATTCATGAGCATGGTGGCAAGAATTATTCGATTTTTGGGATAAGGAAACGGATATTTTTGTTCAGCTATATTGAAATTGAGGACGAGGAAAAATGGGCGGCGGGAGCAGATACGGCAATTAACCGCAAATGGTGGGACTTTATAGCGCCCTAATGGAAACCAATCCGACAATAGTCCGATCAGTGTGGATTTGCCGTTGATGTTTCACCTAGATTAGGAGAAAAGTGGCTGCCGGTACAGGGTTTGGCTTACCGGCAGCCAAATCAAAAATTAAAAACCCTTGACTTTTTCTGAGATTCTGGTATAATATCTTTTGTTGCCGGCAAAAATAAAGCTGGTTTGGCAGACAAAAGCTTACAGCAGCAATTACATATGTTTTCTTTATGCGCGAATGGCTCGGTGGTGAGCATCGCCTTGCCAAGGCGAGGTCGCGGGTTCGAATCCGTTTCGCGCTTTTTGTTGGGCATTAGCCAAGCGGTAAGGCACAGGACTTTGACTCCTGCATTCACTGGTTCAAATCAGTATGCCCAGTGATGAGACGATGAATGTACATCGTCTTTTTGTGCCTAAAGGGCTTTTTGCGGTTCTTTGTCAAATGGTGTTGGTAGGTTTTCCTGCGTTTGCCGGAGTACTACTTGTGGAAGTTTCCTCCACAAATACGTCGGATTCCGTTTGTTGAGGGCAACTCTATGGTAATCAGCCCGATGAGAATAATAATCCAAATAAAGTATCTGGTCTTTCGGAAAATTGCTCCGGAAAAGAAGGAAAAAGTGCTAACGCCAGCAAGATGATGAAAAGACATCAAGATACTGGTTGATAGAATAAGAAAGAAAAATGGTTCTTTGTCAAATGGTGTTGGTAAGTTTTAGAGAATAAAATCAGGTTTAAGGTGAGATGGTGTTTTGCTGTCTCACCTTTTTATAATGTGGAACAATAAGCTTTTTGCGATAAGGATTCTATTTTTAAAGTGGAGACTGCGGTAACCAAAAAGCGATAAGAGTTTTGACATAGTTATTGATTCCTTCTAAACAACCGTTGGAAATCGCATGACATGTAGAGTTCTCCACTAAGGTAAAATGCTGTAATAAGGTTTTTATTGCTACTTTCATAAAGTCCGAACAAGTGGCAGAATATTCGAGGTAAATGATTCTTTAAAAGCGACGGCGTCCTTTTTGTGATATCCTGTAAAAAGGCGATAAGCCCTCATAAGTGGTCTTTTAACGTATTATCAACGGATATTGTATCCTCTACAACAGAAGCCGGAACAAGCAAAGGATTTAAAGTGTATCCAGCGAGAAAAATTTTTGTATAGTTTAATTGAGCAGCAGGAAGCGCAATAGCTTCAGTAACGCTGCAGACGTTTATAAGCGATAGAAGAAGTGGGAAACTGCTTCATCCCATGGATTCTGGTTTTGATGAGCGACCGGCTAAGCAGTTGAAGGATATGAAAGCGGTCTAGAACAATGAGAAGCCTTCGAAACAGCTCGTTAATCAAGGAGATATAAGGACTATATAGAGTCGATACAAATGGCTTTGACATTGCTTCTGGCAGCTGGAATAGCGTAGGAAATAGTTTCGCAGGGAGCAAAGCTGACGGTTTTCGACGATATCAAGGAGCCGGTGGTTAGCCGCATCGCAGAAAATAAAGCTCACTAGCCCTTTGGCGTTTTTGTCGATTTCACTCGTCAAAAACAGAGCGATTCCGGCAGAAATCAAAGTCTGGAGCGAAGGAAGAAAACTGGCGATCAATGCATTTCGAAACGGTACTATGAGAAACGAAAATGCATTCAGGGCAATATCCTTTCGCTAAAGCTTATAAGTTAAATCATTTAAAAATATGTTGCTTTACGGGATTGGAGATAAAGCAATGTTTTTCACAAGAGAAGTGGAAGCCACAAAGGGTTTTGCCACAGGATTTACAGGAAACGTTGCTTTGCAAAGCCAAAACACAGGAGAAAACCAGCCATAGGAAGAAGTTTGACATAAAGATGTTTTCGTTCCGTGCTGATAATATTGTTTTTGTTCTGTACACCCACATTTCGAGACAGCAGGTAGAGAAATAGCTAAGGGTAGCATGAAAAACCTTATAAACAACGGAGTTTTTGTTTCCTTTCTGTAATTATTTCAGAAAAATAATATTTTATCTTCCAATCCAAGCATTTTTAAGATATAATCTTGATGGGACATAAAGCAACCTCCTTTAAATAATTTGTGGTGATTTTATTCTACAGGATTTTCGTTGCTTATGTCTTTCTTTTTTGATAATGGCGTTAGCAAGGAACGAATTCATTACCAACACCAAAAAGTATACAACCGAGAAAAATCATTTAATTCCTTCCTTTCTGAGAAAGCAGAGCACGTAGTTCTTCGATTTCTTTGGCGGACAAATCTTTATCCGCACACGGTGCTGACTAAATCACTGATGGAGTTACCGGAGTATCTGCTTAGAAAGCTTCGGTTTCAATTTCCAAAGTCATTCCTCCTCGGTAATCAATGCGGTATAGCAGCGCTCACCTGGGCTATTTTGCCTTGGCAGGGAACGTGCTTTGTCGAAATGACACCCTATTTTGGGCGATTCGGCACCATCAGAATCCTTTTGATAGGAGCAGGGTCCGAAAGGTGCGGATTATGATGATATAGCAACCGGAGATAAGTTTTAACAGAATTCAATAAGCGTTAAAACCGTATAAAAGGAATGAGCTTCAGCAACAAGAACGAACAAGGGAATAAGCCCAGAAAAAGAAGCGTCATCGCTCTTTTTGTGGGCAAAAAGGAGAATGAGAAACGAAGATTAGCGAAGGTTAGATTTTTGTGTCTGCTGTTATGGATTCCTTTTTGCTGATGAGCGGCAGAGAACAAGATAGTGCCGGAAATGGAAAGTGGGATAGAAAAGAATATTATGCTTGCTATTCGGCGGCAAATCGACTATTATCTTTAGTAAAGAAAGCGATGTGGGCTTGCCGATATGGAGATGAATTAGGGAATAAGGGCGGGATGGCGGCTTTATTTAAGAGGAGAACGAGAAAAGGGGTATGGGCGGCGATAGTAAGTGCGGGATAAAGAATCCGCAAAGCAGTGGGCAAGGAATTGCAGGAACACCTTGTCAGCCAGTGCTTAGAAGCTGAAAAAAACAGCAAGGCGAACGAAGAACAACGGAAAAAAACAGGAAAAACAAGAAAAAGGGAACAAACAGGAAATCAAGGTAGAAAAGAAAAAAATAGGGAAAAATAGGAAAAAACAGGGAAAAATCAAGATGGGAAAGGAAAAACAGGAAAAAGGGAAAAAATAGGAAAAATTAAGATGGAAAAAGAAAATAAGAGGATAACCAAAAAACAATTACAACGATTTTAGAGCGATTGGACGAGCAGTACGGGAAGGAGTTCGTCTGCTATTTTAAACTATACACCGGGGCGGGATTATGAGCTTTTGTTTGCTACAATCTTAAGCGCTCAATGCACCGATGAGCGGGTGAATCTGGTTACAAAAATTGTTTACAAAATACAAATCCTTAGCCGATTATGTACAAGTGCCGCTGGCAGAGCTGGAAGAGGATATTCGTTCTACCGAGCTTTTATCATAACAAAGCGAAAAACCTTCAGAATTGTGCCCGAATGCTACTGGAAAAATATGACGGGCAATTGCCGCGAGACCATAGAAGAAATGACGGAGCTGCCAGGGCGTGGGCAGAAAAAAACTGCCAATGTGGCGCTGGGGCATTTGTATATGGTGTGCAGGATGGTGTTGATACCCATGTCAAGCGAATCTCCGGCAAGCTGGGGCTGACGGCGGAAGAAGATCCGGTGAAGATGGAATATGACTTGCAAAAAAAGCTCCCCAAGGAGCATTGGCTTCGCTATAATACACAGATTATTGCGCTGGGGCGAACCATCTGCAAAGCCCGCAGCCCGCAGTGCAGCGACTGCTTTTTGCTATCGGAATGTCCATGGGGCAAGGAAAGGACGAGCAAGTCAGCGACTTCGGCGAGAAAGAAAAATAGCCCTAAGTAGCGTGAAAAAAAGCCATTGGCTTCGCTGAAAAAGGAATAACCATTTTATCGTCGAGCTTACCGACATCATTTGACAAAGAACCACAAAAATAGCATCAAAAAGGAAAGCCATTTCGCTTTCCTTTTCTTTTTACGCATTTTCCTTAAAGCCCTCAAAATAATTGTACTGTGCCAGTACCTTTTTAGAATGACATACCCAATGAGCAGCATGCCGATAAAGCCGGCAGGGAAGAATAATACAAAGAATATTCAATATAGCCGAAGGAGGAGGAAGAAAAACAAAATACAATCACCACGTTCGGCAGGGTGCAAAAAGAAACACCCAAAGGCAAATGCTTATTGGCAAGAATAAAAGCCAATTTTAATTAAGTCAAAAGAAACGCAAATTCCGGTTCTGTGACAGGGGCAGCAAAAGCCACTGTGCCAAAAAGCGATAATTCCATAAAAATGAAAAATACACAGCAACAGCCAAAATTACATAAAACCGACCGGTAAAGGTCAAATACAGATTAAACACCGATAACGCCATAAACAGGAAGTATAGCAAGCAAAAGCCAGTTGAAAAGAAAAACGCTTTCTCAGAGAGGACAAAAAGTTTTGATAACCCTCTTAGCTAAAACCGTGCTTTGATAAATGCTTTGATACAGCGCTAGGTTGCAGGGCCCGACAAAATGCCGGCACTGAAGATTGTTAAAAAGCCAAAGTAGGTTGGCAGCTAATAAATCAAAGACCATTCCGCCATAATGCTGAAAAGGTCCGTCCAAATCAAAAAAGCTTCAAGGGAACTCCTTTCTGTAAACACATCGCCAGATAATCCATGCCCTGTGCGGCGGGCTTCTCTACAGGGCACAGAGCACGAAAAGCATAAGCTATAATAAAGCTTGAAAGCTTAGCAATTGCATCATTTTTCCATAATCAGCTCACAATGCTCCTTGTAATATTCAAAGGAAACGGTATTGTTTTTTATGAAATGCTGCCAAAACTCCGCCAGCAGACCGGAAATAAGAATCCGTAGATCCTTGGTGGTGCTGCGGTTCTTAATCAGCAAAATATAAACATCGTCCTCTTGATACAAGTCGCTTTGACTAATGCGGTACTTGACTAACTCATGGCAGCGGCGGCGATGACAGCCTCAAGCTATCAAACACATAGGCAAAGGACACATCGGTCAGCTCATTTTTCTTATGGGGTTTAAATCCTGAAAGACAGGGCTTGGACACCTGCGGATTGCTGTCTGCCTTGCGAATATTGGGGCTTCCTCTTTGCCTGCCGGCTGCGGTTGCTGAAACTCCAAAAATTGATCGTCGATATCAGCTCGGATCTTCTACTCTTGTGATAATCAGCATAATGCTGTCATATGAGACCGGCACGATTTCAATCATAATCGGCACGTCCTGCATATCAAAAACCCAATTCCTGAAAGGCTTTTTGCCATCATGTCCTGGAAACAAAAGCTGGGTTTTAGGATTGCCATAAGCAATTTCGGAAAAGTTCAGCTCTCGGGCAGATAAATCGCTTTTATTTAAATAGCACTTAATCTGATTGTTGTTGACTCGCTCCATTCTCATTTCCTCACAACCTTTCTATGAAGCAGGGGAAACAGATAATCTTCTGACGACCGCCGTTTTGGTGGACACAAGCAAGTTAAAAGCGGATAATACTCCCCTCATAGCATATTATATCAAATTTCAGGAAATGAGTAAAGAGCTAAAAATCGCAAACCGGATGTGGGCAAGATAAAACAGACAGTTACAGCTTAAAAAAGCCGGTTGGCGACTAATGCATGGGTAGGCTTTCTGTCCAGAAAAAGGCGAGGAGGATGGCTGGACAAAAACGGTTTATATATAATTACATATTTTTAATAAAAAATATTTATTGTTTTTACCGGACAAACTATGCTATAATTTCTAATGTGTAAGAGATGAGTACTCTTACATAGTAATACTCTCCCTCACCTTTATATAGCACCAAAGAGCATTTGGTGCCTTTTTCTATCTAAGTTCGGCTGGGGATAGGTCTGACCGGGCCAAAGAGAGGTGGCTTTCTTTGTAGCTTTGATTGGTTGCATAGGCTATATTTGAGCAGTGAGCGGGCGAAAAAGCCAAAGGAAGGCGATATCGATAAAGAAAAATCACTGACTAAGCGGCGGGCGTTCTTCCACCAGGGAAAACCGAATTCGGATAGAGAATAGAAAGAAAACGGAAAATTGCTGACTAAGCGGCAGATGTTCTTTGCCCAAAGGAAAACCGAGATTCGGATAGAGAATAAAGAAAGAAAACGGAAAATCACTGACTAAGCGGTGAGCGTTCTTTCATAAAGGGAAACCAGGATTTCGGAGCGCAACATAACACGAACCCCCAAAAAGGAAGAGGCTGCCTTTTTGCTAAAAATATACAACAGCAAAAGGAAAAAGAAAATGAAAAGAAAGCGATAATTGGCAGGGAAAACTTGATGTTAGAAGAACAAACAGAGAAAATGGAAAAAGCAAAGTAGCAAGGAACGCAGGGTGAGCAGAGACGCCGGGTGCTATGCTGTTTCTTTGTATAACGTTTTTGCTGCTGACAGCCGGCTGCAGGCAGGGGCAGTATCTCGGACGGCTATAGGGTGCTAATCGGTGCCTGAACCGGAACAGCCTATGAAAATGGCATAACTGCAGATTTGCTTGTGGTTGATGCGGAAAGCCTAAGCCGCCAAGAGCTGGAAAAATGCATCAAAACAGCAATGAGCAAAAATCTTTTCCTATTTAAATATCGGCTCGATAGAACGGTTTTCGGGACGATTATGCTGGAGTTTTCCATGACATTAAGCGATTATCAGGACTGGCCGGACGAGCGCTGGGTAAATGTAGCCAGAAAAAGCGTGGCAGGAGCGGGTGTCAAAAAGCGCAAAAATTGATGAGAAGGGGTGTTGACGGCGCTGTTTTTGGATAATGTCGATGTTATTATCAGTATCCGCAAGAAAATATTTATCAGGGTGTGCTGACGATGGTGAAAGGCAGTTAGAACGTTTTGGAGAAACCGATGCTGATTAACGGAGGCGATGCTTTTGTACAAAAAGCAATGGCGGCACAGGGAGGCATGCCGCGAGGGTGAGCCAGCGTGGATCAGGAAGCAGTATTTAGTGAGATTGATTTTTGCGACAGGAACGTTTTGCAAAAAATGCTGCCGAGGATAGAGAGTATTATCAAAGCCTATTTGCGGCACTGCCGGCAATACGGCTTAACGGTTTATTATTGGAATACAGACGCGAGCGAGCTGGCACAGGAAATTGCCAGATATTGCCGGAAAAATGGCTTTTTATACCATTGCCGAGTCGCTGGCGTTAGATAAGTAGCGGTGTCAAACCGAAAAGATAGGAAAAGCGGCAAAGCCGATAGCCGATAGAAAACAGGAAACAACAAAAAGAGGCGAAGAGCAGAAAAAGCAGGGTATACCGTGCCGAGTCGCTGGCGTTAGATAAAGTAGCGGTGTCAAACTGAAAAGATAGGAAAAGCGGCGAAGCCGATAGCCGATGAAAACGGAAACAACAAAAAGAGCCGAAAAGAGTGGACCAGAACAGAAGAGCAACAACAGAAGAAACAGCAAAAACAGAAGAAAACAGCAGAAATAACAGCAACCACAGAAACATCGAAAATAGGGGACAACCGGCAAGGGTGGAAACCGACCATAAAATAAAAACGAAAGAGCGAAACAGAAATCACCAGCAAACTCGTGGCTGCGGGGATTTTTACCTATTTTTATTTTTGCCGGCTCTATCCGATCAAAGACCGGTAAACTTCTGTAACACTGCCGGAGATCAAGACCAGACAAAGTCCTTTTGCTGGTGCTGCTCCAAAGTGCCGGAATCAAGCGGCTGGTAGCAAGACCGGAAGCGTTTAAGGTGTGCAGGAACTCTGCCTTTTTCTCGCCTTTGCGCTTAAACTTCATATTACCTCGGCGAGCCTGATACTCTCCGGCGTTGGAGGCGGAGCTAACTTGCTTGTAGACGCCTCAGCTTTCAATCCAAACCTCGATATCAGGTTTCCCACGTCGAGGCGGAGCAATCGCCGGCGGCTAACTGTGAAGTCTGATAATGCAGCTCAAGCCCTCTAGCAGGCGCTCTGCCTTGGCGATCAGCTCTTTTAGGGGCGGCATCGCTTTGCTCCACGGTGCAGTATACTGGAACATTTCTACCTTGTTAAACTGGTGGCCACAATCAGCCTCTTTCTTCGGAACGGTAGAGCCAAAGCTTCTTTGCGAGTAGCGAGGGTATGAGCAAAAATATTTTTCAGCGAGCTCCGTCTCAGTCAATACTTCGTCCGATGGAGTTAATCAATGCCGTTTCGGCGGTAGGCGAGCAGAATTGCATATAACCCTTATCCTCTTCCAGCTTGAACACATCGTCAATAAACTTCGAGGAACTGACCGGCAGTATAACCGGACTGGTAGAGGATTGGGATATGGGGCGGCGACATAGACTCATAGCCAGTCCTTTAAATGCTCGGAAATAAAGTAGTTTAATAATGCCCACTCCAAAATGACGCGCCTTACCGGTATATACCCAAAAGCCGTTACCGGCGAGACTTAGCACCCGCTCATAGTCTGCTAAAGCCAAGAGAACCGCCAGTTCCGCGATCTTTGGAGCTTAAAATCAAAAGCTTAGCTTTTGTCCCCAAACTTTACCCACGTTACTTTCTTTGCCGCCTGCGAATGATTTTCGCTCCCGGGCATATTGGGCAGACTGCTGTCAAAATCAAAAATCTCTTTTGTCAGCTCAGCTGAATTCGCTATCGAAACCAGCAATTTCGTCTTTTAACCGAGTCATATCCGCTAAGGGTCCGGATACGTCCTCACCAGCTTATTTCTTTTTCGAGGTTTCCAGTGAAGTCGGTTTGCGCTCTGCTTTTTTTCTCTTTACTACTGAATAATTTCCCGACGGCGCTTATCCCAAAGGTTTAAAATCGGAAAAATCACACTGATAATTTCGTTTTGCCAGTCCGGCTTTGACTTTTTCCTGTTCATTGCGAATCAAATTGATATCAACATTGTTATTTCCTCCTAAAGCTGCAAATAGAATAGCTTTTTCCGGGATATGCCTTTTTGGGTGCTTGCCGGCGGTTACAAAATAAGCCTGCGACAGGGCAGAAGGATAAAACGAGCATCTGCCAGGAAAAGTGAGGTGATTGTTATCAATATAGCATTGATAAAGGTTTGTCAAGAAAGGGAAGCGGTAAATGAGTAGCCGATTGCACGCCAAAAACATATCTCAAAAACAAAGACTTTAAGCTCTGCCAGTCATATCGACGTTTGCACAGAAAGTGCTGTGGTGGAAAAAGGGTTTTGATTTTGGGTATTGCTACTGTCGTGAGGAAGGAAAAGAGCGACAGCTTCCAGCACCGTGTCAGACCAAGTATTGATGATATTCTTTGCACGGTATTTAAAGGCAAATAAAAACTCGCTACCGTTGTAGCGAGTTGACAGCAATAGTGGGAATCGAACCACATCTTATGAGTCAGAGTCATACATATTGCCTTTACACCATATCGCAATAGAAAATATTTGGTCGCCTTTCAGCGACAACATCTCACGAAAACTGTATACACCAAAGGCAAGAAAAGTAAAGGGGTTTTTCAAAATCAGTGCCACAGGCGGCTGTAGGCATCGTCTTAGTTACCACAAAAATGGTGCGATGGAAAGAAAAAGCGATAGAAATAATAAGTTAGAGTATTTTCTCTCAAAACACAAAGTCCTATACTTTTGCTGAAAAATAATGTAGCACTTTTCGGACTATAAGTTACAGAAAATGTAGATTTCACTTGATTTGTAAAGGAAAACAAGTGGTAAATATTTTCAGAAAAGCCCTTGACCAATTTGGAAAAAGGATTATAATACCAATTTATAACAGAGCACAAAAAGCAGTTTTCAAGAAGAGAAAATCAAGAAATAGGACTAAAGAACCTGAAATCCTTCAAAATAATTACCGAACGACGGTTTTAAAGTGCTCGAAATAAAGCCGAATAGAAAGAAAAACAAAATGAAAACTTTCGGCGTGATATCGTTGATGTTTGTGGAGAGTGAGAACACGAAGCCATCACTTCCTGCAAATATAGAACTTTATCTTTTCTTTAATCGAGGACGTGCCTCGGTGATTTTTAAGTCACCAATTTGCCGCAGTCTTATGGCACTTTTCTTGAGAAAAGGACACTTCGTTTTTCAGGAAGCAAAATTATAACTAGTTTTATTCATCAGTCATCATCATGAGAGAGGAGAAAACAAAATGGTGGAGAAACCAGGAACACACTCCCTACTGGCAAAGTTTACTGGTTATACTAATGATCGTTAACCTGTTTCAGGGGTATCGTATGGTCGCCGGCATTAGCGAGAGAAAATGCCTCAATGTTCAAAATCCGCAAGGATATGTGCGGAGAACCGGGCAAATGAGAGGATCAAAATTAAAGTCATCAAAACTATGACGAGAAAACAGGCAGATTGACATTCAGCTGGATGTACTCAGCGATGTTACGAGAAACACCGGAGAAAACATTAGATGTAGTGCTTATCGTTGACCAGTTCTGCCAGCATGGAAAAGAAAGACAAGATAGCAAAATGCCAAAGACACGACAAAAAGATTGTCAGCACCTTGCATGACTTCAGGTGAAAGCTCTCGGATTCAGGTTGGCTTGGTTAGCTTTGCCGGAGCAGGCTACTATGCGAAGAAGGTTTGGAAGGAAACGCAATATGTTTATGAGTATTCTACAGCTGAATCACGATTACCAGTATGCACTTTCACGGGAAAAGATCGGTTAAACAGCTCAGATTGATACCTATCGCACGTATATTTGTTCCAGAGCGCACAAAACGGGGCGGTACCTTTATTCAGGCGGCGTTAAGACAAGCAGATGCTGCCTGACTGGCGGCACCGCTGACAGAAAAGATTATTTGTACAATCGGTGACGGTATGCCGACGTTTTGCCTACAATGAAAAGCGAAATTATTGGTAACGAAACGGGTGCCATAAGGCAACGATACGCTTAGATGCGGGTTCAACAGATATACCTGCCGAGGCGATGATTACAGCAAAAGGGGTTTCGATTACCTCGTTGGCATGGAATCCGGTCCAGAAGAGAAGAAGAGCCGGGATATGGACTGGCTGCTATGAATGCGATGGATGAGTACCGGGGAATATATCGAAACCAGTGTGCAGCAGAAAACTTAAAAGCGGGCATTAAAGATTTATCTCTAGAATCACCAAAAGATACCAGAATGGCACTCTGGTTGAGTCAAATGGGTGTTCCGGTAGGGTTATGTCGGCAATTTGGAAATCAAGGGACGATTTTACAAGGGCAGTCCACGCAAGAAGAACAGGACGACTTAGATACTCCAGAATTGCCGGTATTGTTCAGACGGTAGAAAATAATACCATTACGCTTTCCAATATTGTTTTGGGTGAAAACGAAAATTAACAGCGACTTACAAAGCCAAGATAAAGAGGAATATCAAGACGGAAAGTGGTACTGAGAACGAACAAGCCAACCACGATTACTCCGGGCACGTGGCGAACCGAAGATTGACTGAGCTTCCAGTAAAACCGGTTTAATGGACTTGACCGTTGAAAAGCAGTGGAGCGCTGCGATTCCGGAAGAAATAGCTCGGTCCGTCGGAATCGAGCGCGAGCAATAGCGTAGTAAAGAAAAGTTTATCTTAAGTCCGGAAAATCATTGGACGAAAATTAAAAAAGATTTGCCGAAGGGCAGGGGCGGCAATCAGATTCATTATCAGATTGTGGAAGTTAGCATTAACGGAGAAAGAAATTGAGCTGCCGCAAGTGCTGACCAATGAATACTCGCATAAGGCGTTTCATGTTATTTTTAGATGACCATGCCCTTAGCGTTGAGTCGTTCCGGAAAGGTTGTCGTGAAAAACGATGAAAACGAAGTGCCACAACCGGTGGATCCGGCTGCGTAATCTGAAAGCAGTGAGTTCTGGGGAACAACGACGAATATCAAAAAGATGTAACGGTAAAACTTTATCGTTTCGATGAAAATGGCAGGATTAGTACCGGTTGAAAGAGATGTTCAAGTGTTGAACTCCGCCGATGATTAGCGAGCAACGTTTGAAAATCTCCGGTATATGAAGAGTAGCAGTTCAGCCGGCAGCGGGCGGCACTCCGGCAGAAGAAGCAGCACCGGCGACAGAAACCGCACCGGCAGCGAAACCGTACCTGCAGTAGCAACTGCGCCGGCGAGTACCAACCGGCACCAGCAGCACGCGGAGAAATCTCATACGTTATCTTGGAGAGTTAAAGGTAGGCGAGGACGAAATGGGTGTTGAGCCGAGCGGACTTAAGGATTATCATGTTGGCGATTATCATCAGTGAAATCGTGAATAATGGAGGATGTAGTCTACCTTTTCAATACCCATAGCGGTGCAATGCCAGGCGGACAAAACAAAGCGTCGGTAACAAAGACTTGGCTTAACACGCTGTCGGATTACCACGTACCGGTTCAGGTGAGCTTTATGTGGGAAAACGGAGCCGATACGTCCGGTAGACATTGAGTAGAACCTTAGAAAGTCAGGGGAAAAGGGCTGGACGACTACGTTCACCGGACTCAAACCGACCATGCAGCCGATGGAACGGCACTGAAATATTTGGTGTTTTCGAAACGGCGATTGACGGCGAGAGTGTTGACTTTTTGTACTGAGTGAGCAAACCACGAGCTATCAGCATGGTCGCTATCGCGATTACCAGTAGCAGCAATGGCAGCAAAGATGTACGATTAACAACGGTATAAGCCGGAACCGGGAACTCCGTATGTTCCGACAAATCACACCAAGTACCCAGACGCCGACACTCAACGCTCGAAAACACACGGTTACGCCGCTACCGACGCCGAGCACGCCGGTTACGCCGACGCCAGGTACTCCAGTACGCCGACACCGGAAGAGCCAACCCGAGGCGGTTCCGGCCGAATACTCCGACTCCGAGCGAACCAGGTGAAACCATTGAGATGATCCAGACGCCGGAATCGGTACCGGAGTAACGAAAATCCGGGAAATTCACCGAGGGCGTATCCGAGCTGCCTAAGACTGGCGGCAGCTGCCGGACTCTTCAGTTTCCTGGGTATGGAGCTTAGCCGGCTGGGCAGTTGTTGATTAGAAAGAAAAATAAAGCTTTGAAAGAAAAACAATCCATTTTTGTGGATTGGGAAGACTAGCGTCTTTCCACAGAGGAGGGGCGCTGTTTTTATTTTGTTTTTGCAGTAGATCGAGATGCTTTTCCAGCCACCGGTGGCGTCCATCTCCCAGGCACAGCTTTTGGCGATGAAAGTTCCTATGCTATCGACTCACCGAAACGAGGGAAAAGATTCTCTTGATTTTTTAGAGTATGGTATTCTTTCAAAAGATAATGAGGCACAAATCATTAGCAACCGTTCTGAAAGCCAGAGCTGTATGGGGAGCTGCCTCAGCAGCAAGCCGGCAATCTATAGCGCATAACAGTTCGCATATGCAGACCCAAAGAAAGGCATCCGCAAATGGCGGCGATTCTTGCATTATTTTCTATAAGGAGGAAATGTAAAGCAGTCATCAAAAAGTATAAACGCAGTTTGAGCTTTGCTCTGAGTATTTAGCTACATTTTCTCTTGCGGCGAATACACCCAAAAGCATTGGGCGCAGGGAGATGGCAGAAAAAGCAAAGGAAAAAGGTGTATGAGGTCAGGGCGTGAAGCCTTTGCATGATAACGTCAGCGAGCAGAGGCAGTGACAGATGATTAACCGCATTTTTGGTTTCAGGAAAGCAAAAGAAACCGCCTTTGCCGATATTCAAAATCATTCAGCAAAGCAGGCGATTGAGATTGCTTTTGCTGCCGAGTTATAAAGGGAACATCACGACGACTTTTTCGCCGGATAGCTGACCAGAGGCAGAGGCGGTCATGCTCTATCGGGCGTTTGGCTGCAGTGTACCGGAGGAGCCGCCGTTTCGGACTGGAATCAGGTAGCGGACTGGGCAAAAACAGCGATTGCTGCTTTGTGCAGGCGGAATATCTAAAGGTTATCGAACAGGGAGTTTCAGCCGCAGGAAAAGCCTGTGACACAGCACGCAGTCAGTCAACGCCGCTGTTTTCGGCAGAAAAATCTATCAAGCCTTAGGCGGAACGGGAACAGGCAAAACCGGAAGAAAATAAAAACCACTAGCGGACGGCGAAACCAACGGCGAGCCAGCGCTTTGCCATGGCCGAAAAAGTCTGACCAATCCATCTTGCTCCGTCAAAGCAGCGGAAAATCTATTTGTGCTGTCAGATCAATGAGGGGACGGGACGCTAAAGATTCGGCAAGACACTTTTCGCGAAAGTATGGAAAAATCAGGACGAAAAATCTACTTTGGCGAGAATATTTAAAGAGACAGCCACGAAGGTGCTGGCATATATTACGCAGGACGACCCTGATGTTTCCGGCTTTGGCACAAGAAGAAGTCATCAGCGGTTTTATGCGTTAAGCGGGCAGGATTTTTCGCTGTTAGGAGAGCGGCGATGCGGGTAATCATCAGGACACTGCCTTTTGGTGGTTGGTCAGCCGGAGACAAACGAAACCGTTGTCGTCGGTATCTTGGGCTATCCACAAAACGTTAACAGTTGACGATTTAAACGAAACGAGTTTTGATGCGAGCTGGATGCAGTTTGGCAAAAAGCGCCGAAAAGGGCGATTAGTATGCAGGCGGCGATAGCGAAAAGCGGACGCTTGACAGAGAATCGATAATTTAACCATTGCGCAAAACCACATTGAGTTTGGGAAGGCGAAGCGGTGAAATACGGATTCGGATTATGATTCCGGTTGCGGGGAGAGCTGCGGATTGAAAATAACAGTATCACCGGAAGCGGCGAAACGAAACAAATCTCGCGAGCGCCGAGGCAATTTCGCTGGGCAGCCGAGGCAAACCGCATACGAAGGTCATTGTCAAGAACAATCACATTAAAGGTTATAGTTTCATGCGATTGGCATACGGCAGGTAAGTTCGGCGGTTGAGTGGCGGCAATCATCTGGAAAACATTGGGCAAAACAGGAATTGGCGTGTTTGTGTTTGACACCCTTTCGGATTTGACCATTCAAAATAACCGGATTGACAGCTACGGCACAAAGAAATCAAAGCCGGGGCGTTTGGAGCAAAGCCGAAGGTTGGTGCGGAATCGAAAGCCGGTATTAAAGCTGGAATATATTGATATGGTTTACGGCGTTAAGGTCAGACAAAAGTATTATAGATCGCAGACGCTGTTGGCGCAGATTTGCACTACGGGATAATCGAATAGCAGAAAAAGCCCAAAACGATGCGCTGGAAGGGTGCTGGGACTGTACGCCGGTGTATATTGGGCAAAGAGGGTAGGTTGGTGATCGAGTTGCAGGGCTTAAACGAGTCAGAGCTCGTTTGCAAAGAAAGATGTTATCGTAGTAAAAACGAGGGGACGATGATATTACGCTGGGGTTAATCCAGCAGATCCGGCGGCGGCACGTCGGTGAAAAGCCTGTATTTGACCGGTAACGGCTCAAGGACGAGTAGTATTAAGCGAAAAATCTGGAGATTTTGGAGGACCTGACGATTGGTTTGCCCAATGCGATGGTGCAGAATAATGACGAGTCAAGAGGAATGTTCGGTTTTGAACGTTAGAGATAACGATGCGTCGGCTTTTCGTTTAACGGTGGAAGAAGATAGCATTTGTCAGAGCAGTGCTCAGGACTTGACGCACAGCTGGAGGAGAAATAAAGAATCAAAAAGGGCCGGGACATTGCAAGAGCAATCAAATCTGGCGGCAGGAGTCCGTTTGTTTGCCGAGAAAGGAAATCGATAGGAAAGCTGATGAGATAACGGATGCGGAAGACCAGTTATCTTAAAAAGAAATGTTAAATACGCTAGCACGAAACGACCGGCTTTGAGCTGGAATACGGGGATGTGCAAAATCAAGTGCGAGCGGGTGAAAAAGAGCTTTTACGAGTGCGGTTAAAGAGATTATTCTGCGGGCAAAGCTGGGTTTGTCAGCGCTGCTGACCGCAAAGATATCTGTGCTTATGCGCCGGCAGAGGAGGTACAGGTTAAGCAATCTGAAAATATTATGGGCGAAACCGTTTCTGCCCGAGCAGAAACGCCGGCCTGACGGGGAATCTGGAAGTCGCCGTCAGCTATCGAAAGCAGCAGAAGTTTTCGGTGGATGAAGCGGGATGATAGTATTACCCTGAAAGAGCCTGCTGGATAAGGTGTCAACACCGGCATGAAATACGCAGCCGATTAGCTGACGCTCAAGATGCCGCTTAACCAGATCGGTGAGATTCGGCTGACGTTGGACTTAGGCATTATCAATTAGCCCATAGACCAAAGCGCGTGACGGTAAAACACCGCTGACTTTTACCGAAGGCACTTCGACCGGATTGGTGTTTGAAATCAAAGGGACTGAAAAATGCCAAAGAGATGCGTGGCGGCAGAAACGGATTTGACGATTGTTGGAAATCGAACCGTTTCCGGTTGACTAGCGCTGGAAATGGTAGGAAAGGCGAAAACATTCGCTTCATAGCGGCTCATTACGACATTGATGATGCCAATGCGCACGATTACGCTGAAAAAGAATCTATGGACATTAAATCCAATAAGCGGGATGCCCGATATGCGTAAAAACAGTACATTTTCAAATACCACGATCCACGTTTTGGGACCGGGTTCCGTAGTACACTGCGTACATATTAAAAAGCAGTTGATTCCACTAATACACCAAACCAAAATTACATCGGAAGCTTGCAGATTGGAAAAACGGCATTACCTCGGTCAAATGAGAGCTAACTACCGAGATGACGGTAAAGAGGCGCTGCTGATACGGCTGAGCGGGCGATCCAGACAGACCTTGCGTCTATGCAGAACATCCGAGCTGACAGGCGGCAGAGCTTTCGGAACAAAAGGTATCAGTATAAGAATGAGTATGAAAATATTGAACCGGGTGATGTCTTGGTCGTAACCGCTGAGGACGGAAGGACCAGAGCCTAATATCCTCTGCTTTTGCGGCAGCGGGAAGAAGAGATGATTAGCGGCGTTTTGGATTCCAGCGTGGTGATGCAATTGGGCAGTGATATTTTCTTCGGTAAATAGGGGATCGGACGGCGTCAGCTACGGCAACCGCCGCTATGCGCCGGAGTAGAGCCGTCGAGTGCAACAGAGAAATCCGGTTACCGGCGGCGAGATGGTTCAGGAAAATATGATTTTTGCGAGCTTAAAAGGGCGAAAAAGAGTGCAGAAGCTGGTTAATAAGGTTGCAGCGGTTTTATCGGGCGCTGATTGTGAGCAAACTCGATTACTGGTGAGTGAGTTTAGTGGGACCGGTGAGGCGTGCCAAGCTGATGCGGCGGGTGTTTGCGGCACAAACTTTACCGATGGCAAAATGCGCTCGATTTTGGTAAGGAAAACCTGAGAAAAAGCCGAGGTTTTGAGCTGCATTCAGGAGGCGTACGCCGGAGCAAAATGAAAAATGACATTTCCTATTTTTATTATTCCGGTCCTGGCTGCAAGCAAGATGGTACTCAGCTATTTATGTATGGTTGATGCCTTTGGGAGAGCAAATGATCCGCTCAGACGCTTTGGTTTCGGTGAGATAGAGCTTGAAAACAGCACTGGATCAGGTGCCGGGCAAAAAGGTCTTGATTTTTAGATACGCTGTAACTCAGGAGAGCTTTATCGGTAAGCGCATTAGACGGCAGTACCGGCGCAACGCCAGTAGCCCAGGCAGGGGAGCATAGCCGAGATTTTGTGAAACAGTTATGCGGGAGTTTCGCCCGGAGGTTGCAGCCCAATTGCTGTGATTGGCAACGAATACAAGGTTTTGGCAGCTAGGCTCGGAAAACAGAGTATTCTGACTGAGGATAAAGCTGGAAAAATTGGGTAAGTTACCAAGGTTTTGGCGGAAGGCGGCTGGTGTAGACGGGGAATTAAGGCAGTGCAGATGGCGATCATCAGGCAAGAAACAGAGAGTGTTGTATATTTGGATAACCATGTCATCTATACATCGCATATGCAGGCGCCGGCAAGACAACTTTGTGATTTTGCGGCACAAGAGCAGTTGCACCGGAAGCGAGTGAGTGCGGATGTCAGCGCTCAGGATACAAATGCCTACTCAGTCGTTAGTTAAACAAAAAGGCTCATATGATTAGCCGAGATCGAGGTGTAATTGACACCGATATGACGGTAGAAGAGTTCTGAGCCATTTGCAAAGGGAGAACATCAGCAACTGGCGGTCGTCAAACCGGCGCGGTTTTTGGCGATGCCAGCGAGAAAAAGGCCGGGGAAACGGAAAAATGACGTTGGTGACGGGCTCAAAGTAACGGCGCAAAAGCGGCAAAGCGGTTCAATATTCGATTGTGGTAAAAAGGTGCCAAAAGCGCCGCAAGCACACTCGGCAGCAATCACCGTATCGGATTTTTCCGGAAAAAGATTAACAGCGCGCCATCGCGAGCTAAAAGCTGTTGTGATAGTGCAGTTGGGCTGACATTTTGCAGAAAACCAAAGCGGCGGCTGAAATACCTTCGACGCGCTCGTTTCGCCGGCTCCCTTCTGCGAGACAAGGCCGGCAAAGATGCCATGAAAAATATCCAGTTCAATGGTATATTCGCTGCCGGCAAATAAATTCTGGGATCCGGTAGCGCCGTTTTTGAATCCGGTGGCCTCCAGTTTTGGGAAGAGTCGGCGTATTCTTCGGCGGTGAGGGAAGCTCGTATTCTAAGCGTTTTACTTGTCCGTCGCTGACGGTCAAAAATGGTCATTATCCATCGTCGAATGCGAATAACCGGTGCGGTGCTGATATACGCCTGCTCGATTTCGGCGAAGGAAAGGTCGTAAGTTAATTTGCGATAAATCGACCAAATATTTGTATTCTAATTTCGTGGTTACTTGGTATCTGTTTTCTCCTGTGGGCTTATTTTGCTGGTAAAATGGTAAAATCGGTTATCATATTCTTGCCCAGCGAGGGAACGTAAAGCAGCGATGTCGCGAGGGTCTGGCAAGACGGAAGAATCCATGCAGAAAGGAAAACGATAAAGCGCGAGCGGAATTGGGAAGTCAGACGCCGCAAGGGCGGAGCAAAGCAAAGCAAGACGTCTGGCAAGGAACAGGCGAGCTATCGGCTGGAATCAAAAGGAAGCGGTGACAAAGCGAAGGAAAGCCGGCGAAGGAGTTTAGGAAATGGAAAAAGAGAGAAAACAGCGTTAGTATTTACAGCGGACGGTTTTGAAGAGTGACGCACTGGCGCCGGTGGATATGTTTGCGGCGGAGCGGAGTGCGATGCACTGCTGGTTTCGGTGAGCGGGAAAAGCTGGGTGGAAAGCTCATGCCATTCGGCTACAGACGGATATGTTTTGCTGGACGAGCTGACGGACGAGCAGAAAGCGGCAGACGCCTGTACGCAGGCGGTACGCGCTAGCGCGGAACAGTACAGGCGTGGTACATCGGAACCAAAAGCGGGAAAGCTCGTAGCGCCATTTGTGCGGCTGCTCGGCGCTGGGCGACAGAAGATCACGGGAAAGCACTACTTCATCTCGGATTTAGAAAGATTTTTAAAATCGAGTGCAAAAGGTATCTTCGAGCGAGTGGTGAAAGGCAGACGACTCATCACGGCAAACAGGGTGTCGGCACGAAACTTTCACTTTAGTTGTGCTATTTTGGGCGAGACGGTGGGCGGTCGATCAGCCTCGGTGCCAAAACTCCCAATAGGTTTGGGAGGGTCACGCAGTTTGAAATAAAAATAGGAACAACTGAACAAACTCAGAGCTGTAAGCTGGGGCATGTTTTATCATGCTCAGCCTCTCGAGCCAAGCAGGCAAGAAGGATGGATACCTGTGCTCCTAGTTCAGAAGAACTCTTTGCCTGGTTCTTCAGTTTGGATTTCATTACTAGAGACAATGTCATTTGTTCTGGAAAACCATGGTAGTTTCCTGTGATTTTGAGAGGTTGTTTTTAACAGATCATGCAAAAGACTGCAAAATAGTTTACTGGCCATCTCGTTTGACAAACATAGTATAATAGGTTATTGGTGTAGGTATGACACGTGAGCATACGTAGTATAAATGCTGTGGACTTATGAGAAAGGAGGGACAATAAGATATACTGCAAATCAATCATATGAGAAATTGATGACCGTGTAATCCCATGATCAGATTAGCGGCGACGGCATCGGTTTGAATTGGCAAACAACACAGTACTACTGCTGGGTGACAAGGCTGCCAAGATCCAATCAACAAACAATGCGAGTTTGCTGTTCCGCTCGGCATAAAGACTCGTGTGAGTATTGAGAAGATGCTGTAGAAAAGCATTAGAGGATTCCGTAATCAGCCGAGTGGCCTTCGTTAGTGTACGAAATCCCTAAATGCGCATATGAATTATTATCAGAAAGTAAAATCATTTTACCATCGATTAATGTGGAAACGTAATGTCATAGATCAGACTACGGAGAACAATCACTGGTTTATATTTGTTGAACCAGAAGATGTTTGAATATTTGATATGACAGAGAATAAAAACTTGATGTAAGAGCAGTCAAGTGATAAAGTAATAATGATGTATCGACATGTCATCAAAACAGGCTTTAAAGCTTATAATCGTTGAGGAGAAAAGTTACGCAAGTTTATTGTTGGAGTGCAGTATTTTGGCTTTATCACGTGGTTTACATTTGCTGACAATATTGTATGCAGTATACTCGCCAGTGGTAGCAGTGGCGGCATTGTCAAAGCTGATTACTGAGGGTACTCGTGCGATACGAGTCGGATGCTGTTAATCGAGCTAATGTTTTTGGGTCAAGTTTTTGTAGGAACTGCATTACCTCCGGAAGAAACATTCAGTACAATATTAGCTGCTGCGTTTGCGTGCTTATCAGGAAGTACGAGAGTACTTTGGCAGCTACCAATTCCACAGCGATTCTTGCATACCGGTATGTACTTAGGAATATTGTTTTGTGCGGTTGGACAGGGGACACAACTGGGAAGGCGGTAGATAGAATGGATCGCAAAGGAATCGTTCTAAGTCGCTGATTTTGCCGAATATTTTTCAACGAGTTTTTGTTTGCTGTACCGAGTATGGCGGTTTATTTTTGGCTCTGATGTTGTTCAAGCGATTATAGATTTTATTCCTTCACAATAATCAATGGGATTAGTGCAGCCGGAGGAATGATAGATGCAGTTGGTTTAGCGCTATTATTGGTATCATTCACTAAAAACGTGGGTATTCTTCACGTTAGGATTTCTTTTGCGGCAAGTTATTTGGGAATCAATCAAATTAGCGCTGTACAGTTTGTGATTGTATTGTTATTACATATATGCTGGATAAGAAAGAGTTGGTTTGGCGAAAGGAGAAAACTAATGTCAGAAATAAATGCGACCAAAGATGATTGACTGAGAGGACTTAAATAGATTTTTCAGCGATCGCAAGGGACGTCGTGGGTTTAGTGCTTCTAAAGAAAGAAGAGGCTGCCAGGTTTGTGCGCATACATAGTCACACCATTGGCTGAGAAAGGTGCCACATGGAATGAAGAAGACAGAGCATATCAAGACATGCAGAGTTATTTTGACAGAGCGCGGTATCCCACATTGGTGCCAGGCCATGACAGCGGCGATGGAAGGGCAGTCTTTGAAAAAGGATGGGTGATGAAAATAGTACTAATGCAGTCAAATCGTCCATTAATGGGCCGCTGTAACGAGCAGGCATTGATTCGCGCTATATCATCGAACGCTGAAGACCGTTGGCAGCCGGGGTTTGGCTCATTTTCGATGGTTACGCTTATCAGGTTACACACAGGCCGGTGGGTTCTGTCTGTTTGTTTTCAGTGCTGAGCTGGTATCGGACAAACAGATTCGGTACCTGAGAGTTCATAAAGAGCTACGAGGCTTTGCAGCTTGATATGATTCAAAACAGTGGATTAATACAAAAAATTACAAGGTACGCCGGCATTTGTTGCAAGTATAGTTATTGGCGGTTGGGTGTGTCGGCGTTTGTTTGGGTATCAACATACGCTGAGCTTTACGTGGGGAAAACGACGTTGCTGATATATTAGATGATCAATGCCTAATTTGTGCCACTAATTACAACATTACTTTGTTACTGGCTATTGAAGAAAAAATTCGCCGGTATGGCTAATTGTTGGAGTTATGGTTGTAGGTGTTATTTTATATGCTTTAGGAATTATCGTTTAAAAAAGTGACAGTAGGAAGGCGTATTCCTTTCCTACTATTAACTATATTTTGTAGATTGGAAGGAAGAGAATGGAAGAAGAGTTTAAAATTGTTAAGAATAGCAAAGTTACCGGCACTTCTAGCGATTGCGCTCATATAAAGAACAAATTGAGACAGGGTCACTGAAAATGGAGAAAAATCCCTTCTGAAAAGAAATGATAAGGCCCCATGGGTTTCACAGATTACAGTAGAAAGACTTTGATGGATTTGAAAAATGACGGATGTTGAAGAAACGAGGAATTACGGCTACAATTGTGGCTTTCCCAAAACAGAGAGAAACATAATGAATTTACCAGCTTTTGGTGGTTCTGCCAAATGGGGTGATAATCCTGGTTCTATAATGGCTGGGCGTGACGCTGTAGAGGCTAAAATATATTGCTCAAATGTTAAGAGTTAACGTGGGAACAGTGTATTATTTAAAGAATACAGCACCAAAATGGAAAGGATTGTCAGGAATCAATAATGCCTATATTTCCCACTCAGCTGGGCATTAAATTGTCAGGCTTAATTTTAATTCAGAAACTTCTTTGTATGATTTATTGGAAAGCAAAGAGTAAATTAGGTAGTGCAGATGAGACGATGGAAGGCAAAATTACAGATTCTGTAACCGAAGTTTCTTTCAACAATAAATCAACCAGTTATATATAAGAAAAAGTTTATGATGTTGATGGGAATGCGGTAGGAGTACTATAAAATATACGTATAATGGGAAATATATAAATACTTTGTTCACACTAGTAAATATTTAAAGAAGGAAAGTAAAGAGGAACTGTGATGAAAAATATGATTTTCATTCTCACCTATAAACGAAAACAACGGCGGGAGACGCAAACAGCAGTGAACGGTTCAGTTATTTAGCATATCTAAGGCTAGCATTGCTGTACTTCCGATAACATGTTGGGCAAAACAATGTTAATATGATAGGTGTCATCAGGGTTTAAAGGATATGAACATAATCAAATCCCAGCGTGAAAATTGAGCACTCTTGAAACTGAGATAATTTTGAAACTCAATTGCAGTTATCCTCATTAAGTGTGGATAATGGTAATCATGATTCATAATCAGTCATCTTGAATGATCTTCAATACGCCGTTTGTTTTAGATTGATATATCATTATCTAATTTGTATATATTTGTGGCGAAGTTTGAATACTTTTGAAATATAAAATATTCCCAATATTTGGGTTGAAACTTTAACAAGTAATGGATGTTTTCAGGCGTGAATCTAGGTTCAAAAAGATACAGTGGGAACGGACAATATAGCCTGTGATGAAAACTGAGCTTACATTTGACAGAATCGGAATACGAGGATGTCTCTACAAATGCAGAATCATTGTGGACAAAATTACTGTTGAGATCGTAGGAAATCATAGATTATCATGCTCATTTGCTGGGGATCGAGGATTCCTATCTTGGGGAAAGAACTTCTCAAAGATATGGACGAAAAATGGAGTTAGTATGAGAGTGCTTTCGGCGTTGTACGGGTATTCGATAGAAGAACAAAACAATGGAAAGTGGCAGAATGTAGGTCACTAATATCCCGACCGGATTATTGGTGAGTGCTGTTACATCCAAGAACGAAATGCACAGAGGACATGCATAGAATTGTAGAATTGGGATCATGTCATAAAACGATGGAATTGGATTCAGTGGAGCATTGCTTGCTATTTTGCTGGTTTTGCAATGTTGATGAGATAATTAGTGTCGCAACAGCGCTATTATCATTTCAGTTAATGTTTTTACGGGTTGCACAGGACCGCACTGGCTCAATGGGCATATGAGTGTCATAAACAAATATCCGGATATGCGGATGGTGTTACTTCATATCAGACGACGGATTTTGCATAGTTGTGTTAAGTGGTCAGAAACTCTCAGCTGTGGATGAAACGTCAGGAATGCATGACCAATTTTGAGAAGAGCATGGTGCTGCTATCCCGAAAATCTTTCTGTTCGGAAGTCATTACCCGCATAAGTCCACAAATGTCTATTGACACATTATTGATGATGCTGAACTTATCGGAAGAGTTTGAGAGAGATTATTTCATATGCGAAGAGTGAGTACAGAGGTGACTCAGCTAGTATGTCATTAGTTATTTTGAGTGTAAAAATCGGGAATAAAAAGGTGACTATAATAAGCCTTTCCAATCATTTTCGAGCAGATGTATTATTGCCGATTTGCCACCACTCATCAGCGAAGTTTTGAAGAATCAGACCATCTTTTCTCGGAGATGATAGACATCTGAGTCAATGAGTAACATGAGAACAGGCTACTCTCTATGGGGTTTTCATTTCGCTCCGTAGCATAATTCCCCATAACGCTATATTATATTGAATGAGAGGAATGGGAGATTCATAAGAGTAAAGCGAAGATGAGAGGAACCATGTTTGACCATGCGACCGGTATGTTCGGAAGTTCCGGATTGATAATAGCCGGGTTCTAAACCTGCAAAAGAAAGCATAGCAGATGGCGAATTAAATTTCTGAATATTGCCATATTCTGCATAGATTACAGCAGCCGATAAGGACCGATGCCGGGGTATTGTCTAGATTTGGGTTGAATATCGGAGATTAAAGAAATAATCTGTTCTTCTAAACGCTCTACCTCTTTGGCACATTGGTTGTAAAGTGCTAAAAGGGATTGAAGTTGTAAAGAGAAGATATCATTATTCGCACCGACAGAGTTTGTAGCTAACTCTTTCAGCTTAATAAATTTTTGCATAGAAAACTTACCTCTGGAGAAATCTCGAGGCCTCATAGGAAGACGGATTCATTTGTGCCATGTTTTGGGCAGAGCCATAAGTTTCAGCAAATATAAAGCGGTTTTACTGAAACGGTTTCCAAAGAATGGTTTGAATTCAGGAAATGTGTGGTCAAGAACATTCGTTAACTTGACAATATAAAAACTTCTCTGCTTTACCAGAGAATCTCTGAGACGGGGTTAATGACTTTAAGGAATAACATGGTAAAATCCTACAGGATGGGGTTTGTGAGTCTACGGTCACTAACCAACGGGCAATCGAAATGGAATCGATGGCATCGGTTTTGGTTCGCCTTAATGTTTGAGACTTATTAAACTTCGCAAGAAGCAGAGGGTTAAATCTCATGAAGCTGTGGTGGGCTTTTCAGGAATAGTTTCAGATTTGAGGAATAATGAGAGGTAGCTTCAAACCCTATTCTTGATTTCTCTATGAGGATCAAGAGAATTAAGGACAGTAAGTAGCTTTGAAAACCATCCTGATTAATTTCAGAGATGGAAAAAGGATTTGAGACAACCTCACCTGTTTCTTTTTAAGGATGAAACAGTCGTGTTTGTACTTAGAAATGTCGATTCCGACAAGATACATGGTACTCTAAATAATATTTGCACTGTTGTTTTTCCACAAGAATCTCGACTGTGTTATCACGTAAATAAAAACGTCAGCGTTAACTAGCTGATTACCAGTAAAGACGAAAAGACTGTGGTTTGAGTCACCTCAGAACAGTCAAAAGCTGTAATAATATAGAAACAAATCCACAGTGCTTAATTATTATAATGGAAGTCAAAATTACCCAACTAAATTGAGAGAGAAGGAGAATAATCCATTTTCCTCCAAAAGAGGATAATTGGATTATACGTGATTATTATGATAGATAAAGAGAAAGCACGTAACCAATTGTCTGACATGGTGCGGCCAGCAATGGTTTGATGATAATGTTAATAGTAGGAGAAATATTGAGCTAGCAAACAAACAAATGTAATATGTAAAATATTAGCATCAATTATACAGGATGAAACAAATGATATCCAAGATGTAAAACAAAAAGGTGGAAATTAGAAGAATTATTTTAAAAAGAAACAAGAGGGCAAAATATAGCAGCACAGTTTATAACGCGATTAGTGAATTGTTGATTCGTATTTTGCCCCAATTAGAAGCCGAAAAGATAAGAATCGATATGCGATTACAGATAGGATTAATAATTATGAGAAATATTTTGAGAGCCAATGTTGAAAATCATTTAGAATATACGGCTGCTTTGCGAGCAGATGGACACCGATGCGTGATATCTTGGTCAGCTCCAGTACAGTCGACAGGTTGTTGAAGAAATTGAAAAAAAGATTCTGGCGAGCTTGGATGGAGAAACCTTTTTGAAAACGGCGGTCGCCGGAAAGCTTATAAGCGTTCTTTATTCCTGGCCTGCTATGCTGGTACAATTAAGAAAATCTCAGGCGGCGCAATGGGCGGAAACAATATATCGATGGTTCTGTTTTAATACGGTTGGAACGGATATACTTGCGATTCTGTGCAAAGGTGTAATATCCCCTATATATTTATTTCCCCGATGATTAAAACAGACATTCATAACATACGGATATACTAAACTTGCGCCGATGGGTTTGACTATATGGGTCGCGGACTGGTGGATCAAGATAGGAAGGTGTGTATTGACTTTTCGGGTATTAGAATTGGTGAAGGTGATGAAGTAAGTGTTGACAGCGCGATTATAACGGAAGGAATTATACCAAAATATCTTTTTATCAAGAGCGATTGCATACAATAAAAAAGATTGGAGACGTATGTTGTAAAGAGGATTATCCGGTTTTGGCGATATTCAACCTGAGCCTTGCCGGGGTTATTTAAATAACGGAATGAAAATTGAAGAAATTATTGAAAGATCTTTGGAAGAGGTAAAAGATATTGCAGGATTGTGGTTATGATGGCTACATTGTTCAAAAACAGAAACGATGCACCGGTTAAACCTTATGCACAACCTCAAATATTGCATATATGACGGCATTAACATCGTCTAAAAATCCCAAAAATGATTCAAAATTCTTGTGAATTGGGATGGTGTTCTTCGTTGGCGGTAGCTGACGCCTCGGGAGCTGATTTTGTTCAGGTTGAGCATACTTTTACAGGGTTGAAGTTGGCTATGCAGGCTTGCTGGGCCGCAATGTGTAGATATTTGCAGGTTTAGAAAAAGATTAACACAAGTGTTCCAGTATGTACCGATATTCAGGAAATCCATTATGAGCAAATTGGGAAGAAATCATAAAGGAAGCTGCGAGGATTTGGTTCAAGATGCGTTTGCAGGCCATTGTAGGCCGGCAAGGACAAAAGAACACTCTCCTGCTGGCGGAGCAAATGGGCGCTATAGTGGGGTGGACATCCCTCTTACTGAGTTCAGATTGCCAATCCGGAAAATATCAGAGGCACAACGGTCTTTGATGGAGTTAGCGTGGAACATGGATAAAAATGGTAATATAGTCTATTGATTCAAAAGCAAAAGTGCAGAAAAGAGCAAAAATATGTAGACAAAGCAGAGGTTGAAAAAATGGATTAATAATTTAGCATAGAGCGTCTGCACAAGCTTATAGTTGGCATGAATTATGAAAAAGATGGGAATAATATTTTTTTTCTATATTAACACTTCAGGACTGGCTTTTAATTTGCGCATCATATTACACCTACTTTAATTAAGATATTAAATTGCCCTCTGCAACCTTTAGCTTGGCATCGTGGCAACATCTAACTTCATATTTAGTAATTTATGGGGATGTTTAATTGCGAAAAGAGAGATGATTTTTGCATTGGGTGTATTGGATATACACTATCACGAATTGTTGTACAGCTCAAGTCAATTGCTTGATATCTCTTTTTGCTCGATTGGTTGGTATTTTGTTTCTGCAATTAATGTTTCTTCCTTTCCTATATCCTTGTATTTATCATGAGAACACAAAAGGAGAATATATCTCTGTTACCAACATTACAGCGATTACTGCCGCATTCGTTGTTGTTTGGGGCAACAAAGGTAATCCATATGTCTTATGCTTTTACCTGCAAGCCTTTTCTTTGGTTTAACTTGTGGCACATTATTTTTAGTTTATGGGAAAAATGTTACGGTAGAAGATAAACTTGAGTATAGAAAGAAATAAGACAAGCGTTTGACTTGTTTTCCAGGGCTCCATGTCAGCGCAGCTTCGGGAAATATCTCGTGATGATTATATTTATTACTAACATCAACAATTTTGAACAAACAGCTAATTATTACATTGAGATGTCATTGATATTGCCAGCGAGAACCGGTTTTATCAAAGCAATAACCGGATTTATATGTGATTTTAATAGCGTTTTTTGGGATTAAGCACATATAGTGAAACATAAGAAAAAGAAATTACAGCAATGGTACTGCTTCTTTGCAGCTTGTAGTGCTGTATGTATTCCCAAACACCAATATTTCTATTTGCTAATTATGGTTTTATGTCGTTTAGTGCTATTTAGTGCTTTGGTTCCAAAAATATATACAGATATAACGCTTGATAAAAAGTTGGGAGGCCTGTTGTATGAAGTCGTTAGGTTGGGTTTTGGTGGTCTGATTGCAGGGGCTTTCCTAGATTATATTCGATTACCATTTTATATTGTATCTGGTTTTGTTCTTGACGGCTGTACCCATGTTAAAACAGAGACAAAGGAAGCTTAAGGCGTGAAGATATTAATCAAAAAAGGAGAAAAAGATAGGTTGATTTGTGTACACATTCTGATTTGGCGAAGGTTTGCAAATGCATGAGAGATGATAGCTAGCAAACATAAGAACACGATGCGGTAATAACAACCATGGAATGGTATGAAGAATTACGAGAGACCCTAAAAATTAGGAAAAGTATTCGAGATCCAAAATACCGTATTGTACTATTTGGTGGATATGCTTGGTCGTCCGTTGAATTCTGCAAGATTATTGCAAGTAGAGAGTCGGATGCCAATATTATCTCTGGGGTGATATCGCTGGTGTGAATTCAACAAGTAGAGATATATTTGAGTGGAAACGATTTGAATCATTAACTTGAAAGATACTGATGTGGATACTAAGGAAAGTATGCAAGTAATAAAGCTTTCAAATAACTATGCATTGAAAATAGCCATCTTTCTTAGCTGAAATCTAACAAGCTCTTGTGCTCTCATGGGGTTTGCTTTAGCGACGCTGCTACGGTAGGAAGAGAGATGATCAGAGGGAGTTTGGAAAACTCTCGCATTCGCTGCGGCTTTATGGGTATGATATGCCCTTAAAAAGCATAGTGTTTTATTGGCCTCTTTAACCGAGAAAAATATAACAGCAGTTTTCAAATGATTTAGCAAAAGGAGAAAGCAATGCCGCAAGGTGGTTCCGTCAAAAGAACACGAAAGACGGCCGGAAGTACTAGGAATGTAATGCGGGCGGACCAGCCCCGATTTGCATTACCAAAAACGGCGCGAGACCATGGTGATTATAGACATGGACTTTATACGAACCGCCTCAAACGAAGCTTGCGATGTACCGTGATCGAAATATCAACCGAGCAAATTAAGGTAGGGCAAGTCAAAAGGGCGAAAGCACCTAAAAGAAACAAAGACTAAATATGATTTATAATATAAACTGTGCAACGAGCAGAAAGAAGGGTGGATCAGTTGGTATGTCATTTGATTACCAGCTGAAAATAGAGATAACGCCTGCCAGCGTGACGATGGATATCTGTGACCGGTTAAAGCGGCAACCCGCAGCAGTTTCAGCAGGACGCTGTTGGCTACCAAAATTGTCATGGAACCGTGGTACCAATAGTTATAAGGTATTTGAAATCAACATTAACACAGTAAACGTGCTTGTATCTTTCATCAATTGCTGGAAAACTGAAAAGCAAAATTAAGTTAAACCATCGCCAGCCTACTACATAATCTGAAGCAGCCATTACTTACGCTGACGAGCAGAGCAGGGTTAAGAAGAGGACATTGAAAGTATAAAATTACTTTTCGCTAAGGTGCTTTCAACTCCTGCTCACTGGTAGCGGAATATTCTTCCATTAGCTGGCTGCGGTGGTGCTTAAGAAAAAAACCCACACTGTGAAGAATAACGAAGGCTATTGAGCGTTCTGCTGAAACTTAGGAGAGCACCATAAAACACCGGAATATCAATAAAAACAAGCAGCTGTTTAAAATACAATGAGAACGGCTGGCATGACCGCGAAATTATAATATAATAGGAAGAAACGAATATAAAGCCATAAAAAGCCCCGAAAATAGATGGGGCTTTTTTGATGAAAAGCCTTGGGGAAAAATCGCTGTCAGGTTTGATTTTTGATGAAAAAAGCCATAACAAGTCCTTTCGAAAACCTGCAGGAGCTTTATCTATACCTTCATGCCCGTGCCTGCCGGTGCAAATAGGGAGCGGCAGGAAAACCGGCTCGATAAGGCTGCGGCCATTAAAGCTGCTACATTTTCCGGGTGCACCGTGTATGGCTGGGGAAACCAATCGATGGGTCTCTATCCGCCCATACGCTAAGCCTTGCAACTTCCGGATCTGCAAATAGGGCGAAAAAGCAAAAAATAATTCTTTCTTATATCATACCCGATACCCGGATTTGAAGGGAAAAAGCTCAAAAATCGCGCCAGATTTTACGGAAATAGAAAGAGCGGAAATAAAAATCACCAGAAAAATAGAATATTTGGATTTGAAAGCCGACATTTACAGAGAAAAGAAAAAGCCGGAAGAAAGATAACGCAACAGCATTTTCAAAAAGGAAATGGAAGAATTCAAAATGGCATGCAGTTTCCTTTACAAAATTAAAAACTATATTATAATACCGATATTTAACTCAATCTCCTTTCTTTTGAGTTCTTGTTTGCGAAAATGCGGATTTGGCAAGAATAAATCTCATTTTACTTAGGTAGCAGAGGCGGAAACGCCGGTTCGTAAAAAGGAATGCAGGGTGGTTTGGTTAACCCCAATGCTGTCGGGTATGAACTGAATGCAAAGAATGGAGAAGGATTGCATTGACTGTTTGACTTTTGGTGATTCTTTGGCGGCAGAAAAGGCAAAGCGCATCATGGAAAAAATAAGGAGGATATTGATGCTATGAAGAAAGTTTATCATTACTGATGCTGGCATGTGATGTCTTTGGCGGCTTGCGGCAGATCAGGCGAATCGAAGACAAAGACCAGACGGACAATGCACAGCAGACGAGAGCAAAGGACAACAAACAAACCGACCGATCGGGCGAAGAAAAAGGTAGTGACCCTGATTGAACGTCCAATATTCCGACCATAGCATCGTTGTAACCGACAGCGTTCGTTTGGACTATTAGAGACTTGGAGGTCGGTTTGTTACCACTCGGACGAAAGTGCAGTTGTTTGGAATTAGTAAAGATTTGAAGTTTCCGAAGGCAAGCGACCCTGCTGCGCCCATTTGGAGATTCTGGCTGGGTAACCGTTGATGGAGGGTTTATGCTCCGGTTGTGGCGCAAGACTTCGTATATCCGATTGGATAACAGCGATCCAGAAGAAGTATCGCAATACGCTTTCCATGGTTCAAACCGCCGGTATCAAAAATGGTGCGGCCGTTGATTATCGAAGGATTAGTTGCTCACGAAAGCAATGTTTCTAAATTGCTTCAACCTCGGTTTCATTTAGGATATTTTAATAACAACAACAGTTTAGTCGCAATAAAAGCAACCTTGGAAGAAAAAAGTAAAGGCAGAAGAAATAAGATGGTTACTAAAGTACGGTTCGCTGGAAAAGAACCAAATGAAAAAGTACAAGCTGATTGAAAAATATCAGTTATAACTGCCGTAGATGAAAAGACTTTGAAGATTGAACTGGAAAATCCGGTTCATGCTTTCAATCTCTGATGGCTTTCATGCTTCTTGCCAGTGACAAAGTTCGTAGAAAGAAAAAGGTGCAAATGGTAGCATGGAGCCATAGCTTTATAACTGGATTGTGACATTCAGGAATGAAGAAATATCCTTAAGACATTATATCAAGAAAAGAACCCGAAGTACTGGGATGGAAAATGCAAGTTAGACGGTGTTGATTTCGGGTTATTGAAGGCGTGGAATAACGATACCATGGTTAATATGTACTTGGGCCGGACGGCAATGCCGCTGGTCTTTCCGGTGAAAATGTGAAAAAATACGGCAATCGTCCGGACGTTGTTACTTATGAAGAGATTGCAATGTTCTGCGTTCAGTCAGCCCAAGGACAAGGCAGGCCGACACTACGCTAACAAGAAGGCATTGGCAAACACTAAGGTTAGAAAGAAGCTTTGAACTATGGCGGTGGATAAAGGATATAATAGCAAAACTATTTTGTAAACGGTTCCTTGTCGGCTGATTGTTGGTAACAGTTGGTCTTCAGGTTAGTGGATCGCTAACAACAAGGACTTTCATTGAAGTAGCTGGTGGGTTATATAACGGCGAGGATAACAACGCTATAATGTAGAAGAGGCCATGAAAAACTGTGGGCAGAAGCCAAGCAGGAGCTGGGCAGTGTCATTTCAAGCTGGCTGGAAGTGGAAATGCATGTTATTCAAGCAAGAATCTGACCCTAGCAGTATCGGTACTCCTTAAGAACGAGATGGGAGAGAGAACTTGGAACGGGTTTCGGACTTTGGTTTTGAAACCGCTTCCGTTCTCCGAGAAAATCGGCAGGAAGTAAACCAGCGCGAGTGCACGAGCTGGATCTTGCCGGCTGGGCCCGGCTTCCGGATGCTGCGACCCACTATCTTGATATGTGTGGGTTACCAATGGCGGTCCTCACAATGTCGGTTATTCCAGTCCGGAATATGATAAGATTTTGAACTCGGTGGAAATCAGGTGAATTGACTGCTACCGATAAGGTGAGAAGATTTCAGGCGATGGTGAAAAGCAGAAGATTCTGTTGAGAGATGGTCAGGTTATTCTTCCTGTCTTCCAGAGGAGCACGTGCCGGTCCTGCGGGATCGAGAGATTACCGGCTGGGCGTAGCCTGTGGCGGATTATGCTGTTTAAGTACGTTGACTTAGCAGGAATAAGAGTTTTGCCGTCATATGCTAAAAATTGACGACTGTAGCCAATTTGAGGCCAGAGCCCTGCTCTGCCTAAATTGTCATTTTCAGTAATGGTTTGGCAAACAGTCGAGACAGCTGGCAGCTGCAATAGGCGGCGGAAGTATAAAGTATCCACATGAAAGCTGCTTTTCGAGACACGGTTCGTGTGTGTAGTCTTTTTGGTATGGCGTAATCGTGCTTGTGCCATACCAAAAGACACGCAATAATAAACAAATATCTGTGACGGAAGAATATTTGACAAGATGACAGAGGGAATAAAATGAAAGTGTCCCGAAGAAGGAGCTTTCTGCGGGAAGAAGAACGGATACAAAAGAATGGGGTCTGGAGAGAAAGATGATACGCTATATCATTGAAGGATTGTGCTAATCTTTGTAACAATGTTCGTGGTCATTACTGAACTGTTGCAGTTGATTGACGGTCAGTCGCGCTTTGATCGCAGGCAGACTTTTATCGTTCAAATTCGAGTGATGAAGAAAAAGTTTGGGTTTAAAATGAACCGCCGATGGAAACAGTATTTAAAATACCGCAAAACAGCATTTAGGGATTTTGCAGACTCACCCAAGCTACCGTAGAGTATACTGAGTTTGATTGCGGATAAATTGCCAGACCACGATTAAGAGTTGGATTATTAGCGTTGGTGTTGGTATTGTTGTCAGAGACCTGCTGGGAGCGTTGGCGGCGGTTACCGCAATTCGTTTTGGGACCACATGCGGTTACGATTTTGGCGGTAATCGGTGTGTCGATTCACGTCATTCGTTTTAACGTGACGTTTTACGGTATTATTTTGTATATAAGCTCGGCTGGTTTCCGTTTCTCTTTCAAGAGCCGGATCGGTCAAGAGACATTACTGCACTGGGATACGTTCCGCTCGATGTAATTTTGCCGGCATTTCTTTCATATCAGCTCTATGTTATTTCGGCGGACGATGCGTTACTTATGCGGGCGGAGCTGGTTGAGGTGTTAAACAGTGATTGCTCGCGCACCGCCGCCAGAGCCAAGGGCTTAAATAAAACGCAGGTGATTATGCGTCATCGCCTTGCGCAATGCCTTAATTCCGGTTGTTACCATTGTCGGTCCCCATGGCAATCAGCTTGCTGACGGGCTCTTTAGTTATTGAGATGTTTTTCGGCGTGCTGGAGCTTATCTCGGCTTTTGCTGAATGCGGTGTATCGAACGGCTATTTCCTGAATTTTTGAGCGTAAACTCGTTTTACAGCCTGATGTATGTGTCGTTATTTTGGTGGTAGATTTTGCTTTATGGTGTCATTGATCACTCGGATTCGGCTGAAAGGAGAGCATTAAAATGGAAAATATGGAAAAAGAAAACCGCACAGCCAGACCAAACCGATTTGTTTGTCCTAACGCAGGGGCATAGCGAAGAAAGAAAAAATGGTCACCAAAAGCTGACTTTCTGGCAAGAGACGGCAGCGCCGGCTTCCAGGAAAGATAAAGATGGCGAGTGGTGGGGCTGGTGGGTGATTCTATTCTGGCGGTCTTTGCTACTTTAGCACCGTCCGTGTGCTTTTTCGCAATGCCGACTGGCGACCGTTACCACCTATGATTCGGCACCGATCTTTGTTAGATGAGGACCGGGAAGGAAATCAATAAGGCGGATATTGCCTTTGCTGCCGCCCAGGTCCTTATGTGGAAGCTCGATGTACAACGGCATTGTTAAATTAGGCGGGAGCTCTTGGGATGGTGTGGCGGGCGGAGCTGCCGGCGACCGATGAGTTTAAGGAGCTGCGAAAAAGCCGCAAAACCGGGACTGGTTCAAAAGCTGGTTGGGCTGAGTGCCTATCACCCTTATGAAGTGAATATTAAAGCTTATGCGGGTCAAAGACGGCGTAAGATATGTTGCTTTGCTCGATCTTGGCACCAGAGAATTGGAGGTGCCAGCTGGCGGATATGAGTTAGTAAGTATAGCCAGCACTCAGCCCGATACCTTCGAGGTTCCCATATCCTCATCCGTGGAGCGAGAAGGGTGTCGAGATGGTGACGATTTGTATGCGGACGAATGCGCCGATTAAAAATGTAAGGAGCAACTGTTTTGGTTTGGTGCGGACCGCCCGGCACTGGATATCTGGACAAGATTGTGCCAGGTTGGCGTGCGGATTTCGCTTCGATTATTGCCTGTAATTTCTATGATTATTGACTGCTCTCGGTATTATTTACGGTACGTGCCGGCTTTTTGACCACGAAGTACGGCGGTAGATACGGCGATGATGCGCTGCGGAGGTGAGGGCGATATTCCACTCCCTTGTCTTGGCGGGTTGTTCATGATTAGTAATGAAAAGAAGATTGCGGTATTCTTATTTTGATTACGCGGTCTAGGATTAGCAGATGATTCCGCTATACATCATTTGGTGTTGTGCCATGAGGCTTTATCCGGCTGGATTGGCGTTTCCAAGAGTGGTGCGGGCTGGGTACATTTTAAACTTCGGGATCGGGAGTGTTTTGGCGTCCCGGGCAAGGAGCGGAGGCAAGCTTCGATTGATGAGTGGCATTTATTTCCCAATAATATCGGTCAGTTGACAGTATGGCAACCAATTTTCTATTCCGGGAACTGGGAATTTTCTATGAGGGGCGTTACGGCCTAACTATCTGGTCTGGGATTGCCGGTTCCGATGTCGTCTTTGGGCGTACTGGTCAATGAGTTATAAAGGCACTGCAAAACGCCGGTATGCTGCTCATTCCGGCAACCGTTATGTCGGTGATAGCTGTCGATTAACACATTTTGCCAATGGCCTTAGAGGTGCACTGGATCAAAGAGAATGCACGATGGGAGGAAAGAAAATGCCAAATAAAATGATTAGAAGTTACAGAACCGGAAGTTAATTTCCTGCAGACTTTTTCCGGCGAAGTGCAGGCGTATGCGTCATGTCTCTGATTTGAACATCAGGGCGAAACCTTAGCAATTGTGGGGAGTCCGGTTCCGGGAAAGTCGGTTACAGTCAAAAGCGATTATGGAGCTTGTTGTCCGGCGAACGGCTAGCATAAGCGCGGAGAGATTCCTGTTGACGGTAAAAATATTGCAACGATGCCGGAAAAGAGACCTGCGTAGTATTCAGGGACGGCCAGAGTGCGATGGTTTTCAGATCGATGGCTTCGCCCATCAGACGATGAAGAGTGGGTCGACAGATTATGGAGATGAATTCGTGCCTGCATCAAAAAGACTTTCAGAAGTGCAGGCGACATGAAAAAGCGATTAAATTGATCGAACTGGTCGGTATCGGTGATGCCAAAGAGAGAATGAACCGAGTATCCGCATCAATTTTTCCCGGTGTGTTATGCGGCAGAAGAGGTGTGATTGCGGTGCGCTGGCGTGCTAGGCCGCAGATTCTGACGGTGCCGATGAACCGACAGCGGCATGGAGACGTTTACGATTCCAGAGCGCAGATTTTTGGACTTAATGCAGGATTTGCAGAAAAGATTGGTTGCATCGGTTATCATATCGCGCTAGACTGCGTCGTTGCTTTGCCAATGTTGCCGTCGAATTTGACGGTCTGCCTGTATGCCATGCGTTGGTGAATCATGATCGGTACAGCCGATGAGGTGCTATGATCACTCGTCGTCCTTATACGCAGCGAAGCTGATTGCGTCTATGCCGGTTGGATACGCAAAGGGAAGCTGTATGCGAGTTCCAGGAACGCCGCCAAACTTAGTCTCTGCGAGCCGCCGAGGGGCGATGCTGCTGGCTGCCAGGTGAATATGCGATGGGATTGATTTTTGAGGGCAACCGCCGTTGCTTTAAAATCACCCAATACGCACTGTGCGGCGACGTGGCTTTTAGACGAGAGCACCGAAGAGTTGAGCCGCCGGAGATTATTGTCAGACGGCGGGATGAGCTCAAGGAGGAATTGAAATAAATGGACTACAAAACACCCCAAAGACCGACCCTTCCGAAAGTGTTTGGTGGAAGTGAAAGACCTCAAAACCAGTATTTAAGATGGGACAGGAAAGTTGTCAAAGCCGTTGATGATGTGAGCTTTTCATATCAATAAGGGCGAAACGTTCGGATTTGAGTTAGCAGGTCCCGGTTCCGGAAAGTCACGACCCGCTGCAGAACCGCCAGTTCGGCTGTGTCGTCCGACCGGCGGGGAAGTTTATATGATCGCGCCTGATTAGCGGCAAGATTTCCAAGCAGATGTGCCTATGTTAACCGTAATATGCAGATGATGATTTTCCAAGATCCGTGAAAGCGCCCAAATCCTCGGATAGAGAGTCATTGATAATATTGTGGCGAGAGGAGTTAGATGTTCATAAGCTGGCAAGGATAAAACGACCGGCGGGAGCAGGTTATTCGGATGATGAAATTGGTCGGTCTTGACGGGCAGCTGACATATCGAGGCAGGTATCCGCATGGGTTTTCCGGCCGGACAAAAGACGGCGGATTGGAATTGCTCGGGCAATGGCAGTTGATCCGGAAATGATTGGCCGCCGATGAGCCGATTTCGGCGCTGGACGGCGGTGTCGATTCGAGCGCGCAGGTCGTTAACCTGATGGATGAACTCGAAAAGCGTAACGACCTATCTTGTTCATTGACTATGACTTTATCCATGGTAAAAATATATCGGTAACCGGATTGGCGTTATGTATCAGGGGCAAGATTGTCCGATATGGCAGCTTCCGAGCAGCTTTTTCCATGCAAAGCCGCTGCACTATACACGCTCGCTCTTATCGGCAATTCCGCTACCGGATCCGTTAGCGAAGAGAACTCCCGGCGCCGGACAGCGTATGTACCGGAAAAAGAGCATAGTTATTCAAAGAACATGGCGGCGAATTGGCTCCAGGACATTTCATGTGGCAACCGATACAGGGGTGGAGAAATGGAGCGCACCAGTGAGAAGCACAAAAGCCGAAAAATCAGCAGAGCTTTCCGGTAAAGGAAGCATGGCAGGAAAACGGATAAGGATATTTTTAAACCGGGGTGTGGTTGCGAAAAAAGCTTGCAGCAGCGGCGGGGCAAAGATATCCTTTTCAACAACGGGAAAAGACGAAAACACCGCAGAGGAGAAAAGCATAGAAAAATCCAATTATTTTGGCAGGATCTTTGTAGCGGACTTTTGCTGGCGGAGTTTAGCAACGGGCAGCTGGGTGGCGGATGAGTTGGCTGGCTTTTGCTGCTGCTTGGCGTTATCGGAGCGGCAGCCATTGATATTCAAAGGTATGAGATTCCTGGCTATTCAGCTATATTTTTGCTTTTGGGCATTTGCGGTTGGGCATAAACATAAACAGCTATGGAACCGCTGCAGCGTTTTGCATCTGGGCGGGCTCCTACAGGGATTGCCGTCGTAACCGGCGGGCAGCTGGGCGGCGGCGATATTAACATGGCGTTAGCAGGGCTAAGCGGTGCGGAAATGTTTTTGGCACGCGTTGACAAGTGGTGGGAAGTGTCAGCGGACTGGCGCTGATAGCGACCAGCGGGGATTCGGCGGATACCCGCTCCATTCAGGGCATTTTGGAGACGTTGGTATTTTTAGCGTATCTTTACGGCGAAGTCTGTAGCAGTGGTATTTGGGGTAGAGCGGTAAGCTTTATATTGTCCGTTAGCCGGACAATTTAAAAAATAAATGTTTTTATGGTATATTAATGATATAAGTTAAAAAGATTAAAATCAAATATGGTTAATTTACTTGAAATATGGATTTGGGCGTTCAACATATAATATTAAACAAACAAGGCGGGTTAAAAATAAAGGTGAATTCCCAATTTATTTTGCTTTTCGTATTTCAGCAAATTGAAACAATGGATAATAAAATTAAAAAATAGTTCATTATTTGCTGGAGGGAAAGATTTTGTGGATTAGCGGATTATCTGGTTTCATTAAAACGATTCATCGCTATATAGGCAATAATAATTTCTGGGAATATGGTTTTGGAAATCAAATCCGTCAAAGATTGGGTTATGTTCTTTTCTTTATCAGCAAGGCAAAGAAAAACTGAAGAAGAAGCTTTTGCGGGAAATATTTCAGGACAGGATGATTATCAGACGGATGATAATGAGCCTTTTTATTTAAGTATGAGGATTCGATAAGGCATTTGACCCAGGGCTTTTACGCGTTAAAACGGAGTCAGCTTTAAGACCTGCTCTGGAAGCAGTTAAAATCAACTTGGAAAAATATAATTTAGACTGCGTCTAAATAAGGATGATTATTTTATTATTTTACGGAAGTTCATGATCAAATAAAGCGTATTTGGATTTTAATCGGCCGAACGCCAGCGTCTAAACAAATATTTTTTAATGGTTTCGGCGAAGATATTTTAAAGCGTGGTAAAAACAACAGTTCTCAGCATCATGTATCAGTTTGAGTTTGAATTGTTTGTAAATACTTTAGCCGTATTTCAAATGCCATCAAAGCAAACCCTGGAATTGAAAATGGAGCATCCGATTCATCAGTTTCAATCCGGCGATAGAGGAAATATTGGCGCTGACCGCAAAAAAAATGGGCTTTGCCGCCTCGGAATATCAGAGCTTTATATAATATTTATGAAACGATGATTTTTCCGGTAAATCACCGGAAGTTTGAGTTCTTAAAGAATGATATTATTGAACTTTTAAATAAATTGGAGAAAAAGATTTAGAGGCGGTTTTAACAAGGATGGTTTGATTGATAATTTAGTTTTCATGATAAAAATTGTTAGGCGCTCTGATGAATTAGATTGAAAATCCGATTATTGAGATGTGAAAAAATATCGGAGTTTAGCCTAACTTATCTTTGCAAAAAGAAATTGAAAAAATATATCCCTGCCGTTTGTCCGAAAATGAGATAGGCTTTATTATATTTATTTAGTAACGTACGAAGAAAAAGGTCAAAAAGCACCAGGTTTTGATTCTTTGGCTTAGGAACCGCTAATCTAGTTAAAGAATTATAATCATTCAGCCTGGAATTATTGGGCACTTACCCGCTTTCGTTGAAAGGGTGCCTTCCGGCAAACCGGATATTATTCTATCATCAGTTTATTTGCCGAATTGTGATTTACCGTGGATTTATATTAAAACTATCTTTGAGAGATCGTTATTCTGCAAATGAAAAGCTTTGTTTTAATGGATGCGTTCGGTTTTAATATTGAACGGATTATGGTAGCGGAGATTTTTGAACTAAAAAGTCAGAAATGCCCGGGAAGCGATTGAGCTGGGGCAAAAACTGCTGCAGCGGGGCAGATTACGGCGGAAATCATAAATGAGGTTTAGATCGGGAGCGATATCCTCAACCGAAATTGGCAATTCCGTGGCTATTCCACACGCTTTATCCTTGAATCAGCCTTCATTCGGTTATAGAATCGGCAGACTTTCATAAATACGTTTTGGGGGACGGAAAAGAGTTCAATTAGTAATATTTATCGCCTTTAACAGGGAGACCGGGATAATCTGCCGTTATTTAAGTACTGACGCTCGCTTTATATCCGACCGAGAAAAAGTAAACGATTTACTGGCTAATTTTAATTATGCTACCTTTAAAAAATTGTTGCAAATAATGAATGGAAAATAATTTATGGAAACAATTCGGAATCAGGCAGATTTCAATTTGAGGTGGAATATGATGTTGAGAAAAATTATATTTTTTGAAAGAGGGATTAAACAGCAGGAAAGTCATCCGATTTATCGGTGAACAGGCGCGCTTTGGGATTAGTACCGAGCAGGCGGGTTGAGTGCCGATATTGAAAAAAGAGAGGAGGAATTTTCCACGGATTTGGGAGTGGGGCTGGCGATTCCACCATCTTGAAAATCCAAGAATATGTTTTAACTCAAACTATATTTTTATCAGGCTGTCCGAGAAATGTTCTGGTCGGCGGATTCTGGGTTAAGGGCAATCGCTTTTGGTTTAAAGGAAAATGCAGATAATATTCATTTACAGATGCTGTCCAAAGTATCCAGACAGTTGATTTATGAAAAGCAATTTTTATTAAAACAGGGCAATCAAGGAAATCTTTGATAAACTTTTGTCAGTAGCTGTCAATTAACGACATTTTTAAAGGGAGGGAATGAAGTGGCGAAAAAATTAGCCTTTATGCGCTTGTCGATGGGACTGGCTCATGCTTTCATAATGACAGGCTATTGAAAAAAGTTGCAAAAGGGAAAAAGGGCTATGAGGGGTAAAAGTGGAAACGCAGGGTCGGATGGGATTCAAAACGCTTTAAGTCAGGCGATATATCGCAGCGGCGGGATATTATTATTCATAGTATCATAGTACTCCGGAGACTTGAACGGTTTGAAGCTATGGTATACGAGTTACTTTGAAGTGATTAAAAAGCCAATAGGTGTTTTAGAAGAAATTAAACGGACAAAGCACATAGTTAGGAGGAATAATCAATGGCAATTGAAAAAATGGTGTGGTGATGAGTTAACTGTAAGCAAACCTAAAAAGCTGTTGAGTCAGAGCAAGCTGGAAATCACTCCGCCTGGCAGGAATTAGTAAGCATATCCTGTGAGATACAACATATGAGATTCCGGCGCTGATTATGGTGGGCTAATCAGGGCTAAATTATTCCCTATGTTTTTTAGAAGTTTAGTCCGGATGTTGGCATTCAGGATGCAATGGCAAGCGGTGGTTTTGGCGGTTTTCACTATCATTTACTTATTTATGGATTATGCAAAGCTTCGGCTTTACATATTCAGCTTTGCCATCCATTTTGCGGCCTTTACCGCTAATTCAATCGACGGCAAAGCGGCGTTGATCGACGGATTTATCGGCGGTTATTTAGCCGGAAAGCCATAGCGTCTTGTCCTTTATTGGAAGAGCAAGCTGGGCAAATATCAAAGGTGCCGGCCGGTTTTGGGGGCTGATTGCCTTTGCAATAGGCTATTTTGTTAAATGGTTAAATAAAAACGGTAAGGTCAGCCATAGTGGATGGCACAAAACGACTTTTTTGGTACCTTTAATTTCCGCCTTAGTGGCGATGATTTTGATGATTTGGGTTTATCACGCCCAGTGGGAGGGATGTCAACAGTGCGATTAGAAGCGAAACAGAGCGGCGTTCAAGCCGGACAGGGTGCGTATTATTTTGGCGGCTGCTACCGCCGCTGACTTGAGGTCGGTTAACAAAGGCAGCCGGATTTGTGGCGTTAGGCTTTACCACGGAAAGGTACTACAATTACAAGCCAGATGTATGGCGATTGTGCACTTCGCGCTGGCTTAGGCTTGGCGACATTAATTGATAAAAAATTGGTGGGTCGTCATCATTGCCAGTAAGCAATTTGTAAACCGGAAAAACTGCTATTTTCTTGGGTTTCAGGTATTTCAATGATTCCGTTTACCCTGGAAGATCCTGGGTTGTCATTCCTTATATATGTGATTGGCTCAATTATCAGTGCTAGTTGGGACCGCGGGCGGTTCAATGGTTTCCTGGAGTCGGCGATTTTGACTGTGCTGATTACAATAAGATTGCCTATATTATAGGATTAGTGGTGACAGTGTATTTATTGCAGTGATTAATGTTTATCATCATGTGGAAACAAATCAAACAAGGGAAGCTGGAGGTAATTCAGGATTAAGTAACCGGCAAGTTAGAAAGGGCCGCCTGTATTCGATAAAAAGCAGCGATAGATTTCACTGGCTGACAGCACGACCAACTACTGACGGCCAGTAGGTATTAATACGCTTTGTGCCAGGAATACGGTTTGAGAGTCAGAATGAGATAAAAATTATCGCTCCTTTTGCATTGGGACAGGGAATGGTATTTCACCATTTAAAATCATTGGTTTATGCACTGCATAGTTTGACAGAGATTATTGAGTTTTGAAAACAATCCTCAATTTTCCCTGTTTTTATTGGACGGTCAGACCTCAATTGTAGAGGAATATTTAAAATTCATCCGCAAATGGAAAGCCGATTAAAAGCTGTAGCAGCTCGAAAATTAATCGGCCCGTGGTACCACCAGACCGATACAATGGTTATCGGCGGCGAAACATAGTTAGAAATCTGCTTTACGGGACGCAGTATGCTGAAAAAGATGGGCCTGCTTATGCAAATAGGATGTTGCCGGATTCTTTAGCATGGAATGAGCAAATGCCGCAAATTACAGGGAGAACTTTCGTTTAAGCTATGCCATGTTCGCCGAGAGTTTGTGATGATATTACGACAGATAAATGAATTACCCCCGCCAGCAAAATCCGGACGGCTCCGTTGTTTTTACGCCTGCTGTTTATCATTATGGCAGCCTCGGCATATCCGCCAGGCTGGATGAAGTTCATATTTGCATAAAACGGATTGAGCTGTTAAGGACAGCTCAAAACAGGGGCAATTGTGCTGTTTAATGGTGAATCAACCGATTCACCGCATTGTTAAGAATGTTAATAATATACGACATATCAGAGTCTTGAGGTCGTCTGGATAATCCCGGAAATATCCTCGGCGGAGTTGGAGCGGTCAAATCCGTTGTACCTATCAGGAGAGGTTGCAGGGTCAGCACAGCCGGGTACATAAAAGCATTTTTCCACACGGCGGTTAAGATTCAGAATGATGGGTCTAGAAAATTATTTGATCAATATCTTAGAGCCACTCCTGACGATGGGGCATATTTTTGAACGAGTTGATTGTAAAGCCGAAACGGTAAGATATGTTTGGAAAAATATGCTGGAAAACGCAGCGCATAAACTGGCATTAGCATGTGTAATTCGGATAAGACCAATCGCTTTGTGCGGTTGTGCTATCAGGCGGCGGAAGAATTAGCGATAATAATTTGATTGAATTAAAGCAAAGAAATTGCCGGTCAGTTCGGCTAGAATATCTATCATTCAGGTGTATTTGTTACCTTATGTTCCGGACGGAAGCTTTTGCCGCTGAGCCTGCCAGCTGTCTGGTATGATATGGCGGGAATGTATATATGATTATCAAATAAATAGAAAGAAGTAACTGAAAAATAAAAATTATCTATCCGTGAAACGGGAGTCAACTGACAATATAAATCCGCAGTGGCTGCAGGAGCACATAATACCGGGCAGAAGCTGATCGAGCCGGGAATCTTCCTAAGCTCGGCTACCGAACTGTTATTCGGGCCAAGAAGGGAAATAAATGTCGGCAGACAAGTCGTTGTGCGTAATCCCAACACGATTGAAAATGAATATTTCAAAATCAGTTATCATCCGGCGGAGCAATTTATCTGCGGTGAGCAGCAACAAAAAGAAAGGTTTAAAAACTTTCTTTATTTGCAGGAGGACGGAGATGAAGGAAATTCTTATATGATTATTCGCAGCCGTCCGAGGACCCACAACTGACAATCAGGTTGGAAAAGTAACAACTGCCAGTTTACAAATTAGAGCTTGGTTTAAAACTTAATACGTACCAGAAACCTAAAAAGTCCGTACTGCCGGTTTTAGACAGCGGATATGATTAGCTGGAATTGAGCTTGAAAGCGGTCGGCAATCACAACTGGATAAAGCGAAGTGAACAACCATGGAAATAGAGCATAAGGTCAGACTATGGTTTAAATACCGGCATCAGCGCTCAAAAGGTCGGTAATGATGAAACACCGTTGACGCCGGTGGTTTTGGGTCATCAAAACTGGCGGATAGAGGGCTGGATGAAAAAGCAGAACGATTGAGCCAATGATATCTTATGTCGCCCTGCGTTCACCCGACATGCTAAATAATGCGCTAAAGCGGTTCCGGGAATATCAAGTGTGGCGATGATTGACTAAAATTGCACTGACCTGTTTCGAACAACACGAAATTAGGGAAGGCAGATTTAAACGACCAGCCGGGTAGGGAATCAGAGATACAACCGATACTTTTGACGCAATATGCTGGATAAAACTATTGCGGCGGAATATGCGTTACGTATTTTCGGAGCAGCCGGTGATTTTCAGCTGGCACAAACAACTAAAAGCGGGGAATTGACGCCGATTGTAATATCAGGAGCGGGTTTCAAAAATAATACGGAACATCTGGTGCTGTGTGGTTCGCCGCTTCACTGAAACACCCGCAGGGCATGGTTCGTTGAAGTCAGCATTTAAGCGACTTCATTCGTTTGGCTGTTTAATCGGATGGGCACCAGCTATCGCGGATAAACTTCTACTAAGTTCAATTTAAAGAGGAAAGGATTTTGACGGTTGTGCGGGGCAAGTACAAAGTCTGCTGCTGTTTTCAGTTAGAAAATGCCCACCCAATAACGAATGGAGTTGAAACGGACCAGCCGGACGCAATCTTTACCCATTGCTTTTACTATAAATAAAAGCTCTTTCATTTTCGACAAAGTGCAGTATGTTTGAATATGGCGGTCGCAAACAATTGAAGAAAAGTGGCGCAAAGGTTGAACATTTGGGAAAAAAAATAATCAGATTCAGACTGGTTTGCCTTCAAAAGGCGATTGAAACGTTAATGAGAAAATCAATCTGCCCGGCTTTCGTGGGCAAAGCACCCGCAAGCTGGCGTTGACCAGGCGTATGAACAGTGGTGCGCGATGATCGCCAATGAAGCTGTGCAGCCGGCGTATGAGAAAGGCGCTGGACAGGGCGGCTGGATATCGTTTCCCGTAAAGCGGTTGATGGCGTATCAGAGGCTGAAGGGCGAGACCATCTTTCAAGCGGTGGCAGTTAAATGAAGCAGGACTGAAGCTGAAAGAAAAAGGAAATCCAGTGTGAGCGAAAGGAAGAAGTCAATAAAAATTAGACGAGATTCAGAGGCAAAATATGGATGTTGGTCGCTGAACGTCCGGTGAAAAGCGCTGACGACCGGTTACCGTGATTATGGTGGCTCCATAGACGGCGTACCGTTTTGAGGGCGGTGCCGATGGGGCTAAACTGACGATTGGTTCCCGGTCGTTATTCGATACGAATGGCTATCAGCAAAACATTGGAGGTGGTTTGACCGTCATTGAAAATTCAGCGGGCGTTATGACTCCATCGCCATTTTCAGGAAAAAAGACTGCCGGTTGAACGATGAGCTGGCGGACGTGTCGGTTTTGATACTGGCGGGAGAAATAAAGGTTTGAAAAAACTTCTCCTGTTGGGGAGCTGGGCGGGCATGGGCCCGGGAGCATCGATTGTTGATGCCGTGACTGGAAGTGGAATTATGAATGATGGTTGATTTGGTAAAGCTGAGTGCAACATGGAAAACCGGATGTGGGCGAACTCCTTTGGAGCAATATATACAGTTCTGGTCCTTTTCTGAAACATGAAAAGCGCTGCCAAGAGCATTAAGCAGGCCGGCTGAAGAAGTGACAGGCGGAAGAAACAGGCGCTGAGATGTCGAGTGTCAGTTGTGAGCTGGGTCAGTGGATAAGATTAAGAGCTTTGTACCAGAGAAGAAGTCAGAGAAACAATTTTGGACTGACATGGCGGTGAGGCAGTTAAGTTTGTAAAAAGCGCAAGGAAAGTCTGCAGCGTGGGTAAATGAGCAACGCCCTTTTGGTGGATACAATGAAATAAAGGCAAACAGAGAGCCTTTCATCAGAGACTTTCCTTCAGATATTTTTTAACATTTCGATTGGTCTCTCAGTAGCATGTGTGCTGAAAACAACGAAGAAAAAGGAGAAACAGATGGGTTTAGTACATTGGCAGACAGTTGCGATGTTGCTTGAACATCAGTGCTTGGGTGAAGGAGGCTGATGATGTAACGGCAGTGAGCTAGTCGTAGCCCAGCTCCTGTTTTTGAGTCGGAGGATGGAAAAGGATATTTAACATATCACGTTCAGTTGATTATGATGTGGTTGGAATGCAGTGCATTAAACCGGACGTGTCGACGAAATGTAATGTCAGGCTTACCATGTGGGGCGAAGACAGCATAATTCCTTTTAATGCCGAGTGATGATTCACCAGCCGTCGGGCGGATCGCGGGACAAACTGACCAGTATCAAGATTCGGCGGACCGGTTTGGTATGCAAGCCGTCGCTGTACTGAGCGAAAATACCGTTCATTGCGGGTCGTGGTGATGCGGCGAGATCGTTTGATGCCGATGCGGCGGACATGGAATTGGATGGTATAGAAATGAAATAAGAATGAAATAAGAATAAGAAATAAAATGAAAACGGGTGATCGATTGTTGTCGTGGTGAAAAACCGGTTCGTTGCTCTTTCTGTAAGCTTTTGGATGGGTTCGCAAGATGATTGCCGGACCAGATACGTATGTTGCGGCGGTGCCAAGCTTGGTGAGGATGCTGGTTAATTATAAGTTGTTGTTAATGGAGAAAGTCTGACGTTTGGTATGTAATTGGGCGGGAGGCAAAGCTGGTGGCGTTATATAATCACTACAGGCGGGTCAATGCCGATAGAAGAGATGATGTCGAGGATTCAAGGTCCAATATCCTGCTGCTGGGGCCGACCAGCTCGGGTAAGACTTTGCTGGCGCAATCGCTGGCGAAAGTGTTAAACGTGCCGTTGCCGTCGTCACGCATCGCTGGGGCGAACATGTTGGCGAACGTGGAAAACGTTTGCTGCGGCTGCCGGGCCGATGGGCTTTGATATAAAGCAGACTGGGTATCATTTATCTTCGTGGATCATTCAAATCACGAAAAAATCGGAAAATCCCTCGATTGCAAAGACCATGGCGGAGGTGCGAGCGCTGTAGTCATAGAGACGTTTACCCCCGCAAGACGGACGCAAACCGCCCACCTCAGGTTTGTTAAGTTCATGCCATCATTTTATTCGTATTGCCAGCGAAAAATCATTAATGTGGCAGACTTCCGACAACAAACAGATCTTCGTGATGCCAGGTGATGCGGTTTGATATATGCAATTCCGGAGTTTGTAGGCAAGTGCCAGTTGTTGTGAACTTAGATAACCCAGACAGAAAACTGATTCGGATTTTTAACCGGCCGAAAAAAATGCGTTGATTGTGTCTCAGCGCAGTGGTGGTTGGGTTTGAGGAGACGGCGCGCGAAGCGTTGCCAAAAACGGTCATAATGGTGCTGAGGCTTGCGGGCGATTATTGAAAGAGTATGCTGGGTGTGTATGTAGAGATTCCCTGGACGGTGATATCAGCGGGGTCTGAGTGCTGGGGCGGCGGTGCCAGCATGAAACCAGAAGTAATCCGCAGCTCAGGCGATTAAAAAACCTCATTTGAAAAAGAAAAAGATGGTTGACTCGGTCAAGAATGCGCGGCAGGAAGGCGACATCTGGAAAATAAAGAAATACCCTTGCGGTTTGAAGGGTTTGGTTTTGTCTTTTGCCCAAAAGCTGCTGCGCATATTGATAATAGCACGAGCTTTCGGTAGCGATTGAAACAGGCGATGGCGGATGTTTGCATTGCAAAACGGGCGCAAGGCGGTTAAGCGAGGACGTGTATGGCGTTGTCGTGGCAAAGTTGTTCGATTGCCGAAAACACTCTGTCCGTTGTGGTAGAAGGCTTATCTCGAGGGAGACTGGACAGCTATAGTAGATGGTTTTAATCAAGACGGTGGGCGAACGTTTGCCAGGCTGGCGATCAACTATGGAAGAAAAAGTACTATGGACAACATTGTTGTTGAAGTATGTCGGATGAGCGGCAGATGGATGACAGTTAGTCGACGGTGCCCTCATGATGCAACCCGAGCGTTTGGCGGACGGGATGGCCGCTTATTTGCGTTAATGGAAAAAAGCAGAAATCTTAGAGGTGAGCGAAGAACGGATCGAAAAATTATCGGTGGTGGCGGGCGGAAATTATCATACAGCACGCAAGCTCTGACGGTGACGTTCCTTGAATAAAAAAATCAGCGGCAATATGTGCTGCGAGGCGGATGGCAGACTGGAAGGCTGGGCGAGGACGAGGACGAAGAAGTTGGGGATACCGGCCTTCAAAGCTGAAAACTGGCAGGGGTGCAGATGGCTGCCATAGACTAAACGTCTGTCAAATACGTCTGGTTTCACCCGGATGCGGCGACCATTCGCAATTGTTGGACGAAGTGCTGGAATATCGCCCGGAATAAACGCACCAGGGTCGAAACTTAAAAGCGGAAATGATTTTGAAGATCGTTATGGTCTGGAAAGGTCAAAGGCGGATTGCAGGGCATTTGGCGGTTCTTCATGCAAGGGAGGTAGCCAGTTTGTGATTGGCCCATGGGGACGGTAAGACGTCTGTGGTTGCTCGATTGCCAAGCGATGGGCAGTATCGTCATGTTTGGCGGAGATGAGGTTGAGCGGAAGTCAGAGCCATCAACAAGACCTATATAAACAGTGGGCAGCAGTGAGAGGCAGGAACAATTCGTCGCGTTCTCAGATGAGATTGATAAGACCAACCAGCTGCAATCACTGGAAGGTGACGACAAAATAAAACTTTCTCATTATCTTTTGAAGTGCCAGTGGATTTGTCGGAAGTCTTTTTTTTTTTATTACTACTGCAGCCATCAGGCGTGAGGCGCTGATGGATCGTCACAGAGTGTGAAGTCAGTTCTTATTCCTCGGCTGGCTACCATTGCTAAACGTGTTGCAACAGTGAGCAGCAACTGAAAAAGGCGACCATCAGCGATAAAATACTCACGGAGATGATAATTTCAGAACTACTAGAAGCGGGCATACATAATTTAGAGCGCAAATAAACGTCTGTGAACGATTAAAGAAAGTCCACTGGGCGGCGGGCGGCGGTATCGAGGCCAGCACGGCGTTATCTGGGGGTTTAGCTGTCATTCTGATAAAATGTGGAGGCCCGCAGGTCGATTATTGGTTCGTGGTTCATGGATGGGACAGGACGAGTACGCTTTCGATTGAGGTCTTGGTTGGTGGGGCTGACACCGTGACCGGCCGCTTGGGCGATGTGATCAAATAGCTTTTCCATTGGGTGGGCCGTACCATCATTTGTAGTTTTCAAACAGAGGTTTCTTCTCCATGCTTCTTCAGGATGGATCAATCTGCAAGTCTCTCAGCATGTCAGCTCACTTGACGGGCGGACCTGTTGATGTTGGGCGGGTCGCTGCGTGTGGGAGGTCGCGCGTCGGCGACAAAAAGAAAAGATTTGCAAACAGGCTGGTATCAAAATCATGTAGCGCAGCGGTATTTTCGTATGGGGCCGTTGGCGGATTGTGAAAAGTTAACATTCACTGTGGTCCAGGAAGATGTTGCCGGTTTGCTGAACAGGACAGAGCAAGGCCAGGAAGCCGATCGTGTCGGCGTAGAGTCGTTGCGGTGGGCTGTCTGTGTTTCAGTCATCTTTTCCTTCCATAGGGGAAAAGAAAAGCAGACGATAGGAAAAGAATCCTGGGTAAATACTTTCCAGTAACAAGGTGCCATAAGGAACCCAGATGCCGCTACTCACTGAAAGTGCAACAGGCGGGCGCAAGTGGATTGCTATATCACTTTCTTCTGTCTTTGGTTCAGGTTGATGGCAAATCAGTTGCACCAAGATCATCCATGGCGGTACGCTGGTGGCGGCTGCCTCTGGTGGCGCCTCGCGGCAAGCAGAGACGGTCATTTGCGTACCTGATCCGCTGCGGTGATTGATAGTTGCCGGCTGCGGTTGTGACGTGCGGGTTTCTGCGTCGCTGGCTGATGGAACTGGCGGCTGGTGCCATCTAACAGATGCGATGGCGAACAATCGCCGTCGGCGCGGCTAGTCGAAATGTCGCCGCGGTGAAAAGAGCGACATGTACCGCTTTTTGCCGACCGGGCAATCATTTTTCAGACCCATCATTGCTTGATAATCGCGGGTTGGAAATGCTGTTTTAAACGCCGTTCGCAGCCGATCAGTACCGCTGGTCAAGGCATAATGGCAACAGATCGGTCCTATCAGATCATTGTGGACTATGGATTGTCGTTTCACTCCTTTGGTCAGTCATGCATTAAAGTGTTCTTATCTTGAGCTTTCTGATGCTCATCGTGTTGTAATTAGGCGGGCTGGTGCGGATGACCGGCTGCAGACGCTGTGGGAGTGGCGGTGGATGGGCGGGCTTTCTGGTATGAGTCAGCATGTCGTGTTGCTCCTGGAAAAAGCGGCACGGTGGATGAAACGGCACCTGGAACGGCTTTTTGAGAATCAGTGCTGGAGTGATCGTAGACTCCCAATGCTCGAGAAGATCAATGTGCCGGCAAAGCAGTTGTGGTGCGGATCAAGCAAACGCATGGAGACCTTTTGAGTGGTGCTAATTGTGGGCTCCCAGTTAAAGTCAAATAGTTCTGGAAAAACTTGGCTGGTGCGGATGAGCAGCGCATGAACGCGCGATAATCTGGTGGTGGGCACCTATTTAAAGTCAACATCTCTGGGCGGCGGGTTTGAGATAAAACCAGAAAGCACCTGTAAGGCGCACGATGGTCGTGTGCAAGCTGACACTGTGGGCGGCGCGCGGAATGGTCGCTACCATCCGTTGGTGTGTGGTAACAGGACCGATGGCCTGGGGAATCAGCAGCTTCTTCGACGCTTCGGTTCTGGATAAAACCACAAACCGGCAACAATTCTGCCGCCAACCATCCGCAACCAGCGGTACAAACCATTCAGGGAATGATTAGCGGTAAGATAAGCGTTGGCGCATCAGCGATACTAATGACGCGGTAGCTGGTCCTATACCGTGAGCATATAAGGCAGCGCTGGTCGAACCGGGCTAACCAGGCAACGTCGTTGCATAGCCATCATCGAGTAGGGGCGACGAAACGCCAGCGTTGTCATGGTGGAAACAAATTCTTCCTCTGGAAAGTAAGCCATTGGCGTTGCGTACACTGAGCAATAAAAAGCAGCTGGTTCGGTTCAACTGGGTTGAAGGTCGTTCATTGGATTCTCGCGCATGGCGCAATTCCGTTCCACTAATCAGAATATTTCTCAATTCTTTGGAAAAATGCCGATGAGCCGGAACAAAAAGCAAGCGAACTTTCGACTTTCTGCCAGCTGGTTTAAGATTTATTCACTTGGTGGACGTTACTGCAGTCCCACGAAAATCCATGGTGCAAAGTCAAAAATATTTTCATTACATTGTAACATGTTGCTGGGTGAACAAAGAGAAACCATTAATTCCCTGCAATTTCCGCGCACCCGCTATAAAGTAATTACAAGCTCTATTTATCATTGTTCTTATCGAAGTAAGATAATACTAAAATAGGTGTCGTTCTTCAAAGAAACATCGATTTGAAGACCAATTAAACGCCATTGTTTAGCAAAGTAATCGTCCGTTTTTGCACAACGTCATAGTGTATATATTACCAATATCTTGGCGTATCGGTGGTGGTTTGCTGGCTATCGCCGCCTCAAGACGTTTATGAGCCAAATTGGGGATTATTCCTTGATGCGGGGAGGCTTCCATCAGTTCAGCAAAACTGACAACTGGACGCGGGCCAACCATTCTTGTGATTTTATTCGGATAAACAACGACACTGAGACCTTTTTTAGCGTTGTGCAACAGTCACAAGCAAACTATGCCGCGCGGCGACCGCGGTGACGCTGGTGGCGGCGGCAAAGAGAAGATTCTGCCGCTGGCGGCCGTAAACAGTTTTCTCGAGAAAATGCCCGCCACAATACTGGTAGGCTGAAATATGTGCCGAAATGGTGACGGTTCGGTTTGCCGGCGCCCGGCAACATCATAGCAGCTTATCAAATACCGTGGCTGGTAGAACCGCCAGGCAGCTTGCACAAAACGGAAGGGCAGTGGCTGGCGGCAGATGTACTCCATCCGTTAGCAGGCACTGTGATTCGCTATCCTGAGACGGAAGAGATTACCGGCTATGCCCTATGAGCCATGTAACATTCGCCTCGGCGAGCACTTTCGCTGGCGACCTATGACGAAGTTTATCGACATTTAAAGCGATTAAAGTTTGGACAAAACCGCTGATTTGGTGGCGGTGCAGGAACCACCACGGCGGCGCCGAGGCAGTTAGTGGTGGGCGGCGGGGCGCGATACTTGGACCGCTTGCGGCTGGGAAAGCAGTTAGCCGGCGGGGTTTTGACGGTGGCGCCGGTGACTGGATATTTGCAGCGTCGGGCAACCACAGCCATCCACGGCAGCCATTCAGCGCACCGGTTTGTTGTTGCAGGAAATCCGCCATAACCAGCGTCAAACTCGGTACGCAGAACCGGTGCAATGCTGGTCGGCGATTGACAGCCGGGCTTGCATGACAAAGAAGATTCAGGCCGGAAAACAGCGCCGCGCAAAATTCGCGTATATATCAAGCTAATAGAAACTGCCAGATGGTATTCATGGCGAGTGATCTACCGATTCTGATGTTTCATAGGTTTGGCGGCTCGCTCACTCGGGAATGATGGATCAAACCGGGCAATTCTGGGATTATGTAACGGTGCCTTTGTTGTCAGGCAGTCTTATCAGTTGGCGATTGAACCAAATGCTGGCAGCCGGTGTGATTTCGTCTGGGTTCAACCACGTTGCTGACATGGAAGCCAATTTTGGGCGGGTGCTGCCTACTGTTGCGCTGTTTCAGCAGCAAGGAACAGCGGTACAGGTGAGCAGAACCGTCAATTCATGATTGTCTCAGGCGGGGCCGAAAAATGTGCGCTTAGCACCGGCATCACTCCCGAGATGATTGTGTTGTGGGTTCCAGTTGGGCTCAAAGGTTCGCCGTTACCCAATGGTCTGCACAGCCTTTTGGGAGCCGAGGCCTTGCCAGTTTCCTTGAGAAGGTCAAAACCTTCACGAGTTTAGCATAATAAACTTTTGTATCTGAGGCTAAATGGCCAGGACACTGGCAATCGGACAAGAGGAGCAAGGAAGAACAGTTAATTCAGACAACGAAAATGAGCAGGAATATAGTACACTAAGACAATTCAGAGGCTTAGACATGAAAACAACACGATCTTCTGACCCAGGTACCTTTTATCAGGTCTTTACTAAATGCTGTCTGCCAGACCAGACAGCACCCATGGGCTTCAGCCCAATAATGGCTGGGGTGCTGATGCATTTGCCAGTGGGAAACAAGTTCTGTGGCCTGTTAATCGGCGTGGTCAAAGCCGGTTTATGGGCAGCCTGGCGACAAAAAAACCGAACATGCTGACAGGCGCACCACGCTGGTCATATCTATAAATGAACGGTGCGCTAAAAAGCCGGTAACGAAAATCCAAACAGAATACACCCACAAAAGCAGATAGACCAGGAAAATAATGGCAAAGATGGCAGGAAAATCAGCAATAAGAAAAACGGGTGCGTGAACCATGAAGGACGCCAAGTCAAGCGGCAACCTTACCGGAAACTCGGCGGTTCTTGACGGTGGTGACCCTGTGCCCGCCAAAAAAGCGAACAGGCCAGCGGAAATAGCGATGGGAAGCGGGAATAAAGTGGAAAAAAAAGGCGTGAGATGACCATCATGAAAAAGACGCCCAAATCAAGCAGCAACCACCACAAGTAGTTTAATAAACAATTGTGTTCATATAAAGACGAACGTTGGCTGGTGGAAAATGATGAGTCGTTAAAGTGATCAATTTTGGGTGGTGATAGTGATTATCATTTTGGTTGGTCGAAATTAGCCATTTTTCATCAGTTTTGATGTAATTGGTTCTCATAGAGTGTTGGGTTTTTCGTTAATCAGTGCGTTTGATAACTAGGTAAACTTGAAGATGTGATCGTATCATGTGCCATTATTGTGGAGGATTGTTCAAATGTGATCTTATCTGACAGGTTGAAGAACAGGCGTGACACAAAACGCTTTGAACCCGTTCCGCAAGCGGAGGAATGGCTACTGACGGGGCTTGCTCTCCCAGGGCGTGGCTTATTTCTCAGACGACGCCCGCCGATAATTCGACGCCGGTTAATCGTTAACTATGAAATGGGGTTCTGAAAGCATTTTAAGCTACGGCGGGGAGGCTTGCTCCAAACCAGCTGTTGGGCAACCAGTGCCTTATATAAGCTTCGGTTTTCAGGAAAGCTTATCATACAGACAGAGCTGGCCTTTCTCTCTCTTGAAAACAGTAGCGTTAGTAGCCATAAAGAAACAGTACAAATAAACTTAGAGGCCAGCAGTATATGCTGGCGGCAGATATCCAGTAATCAATGATACGCTAAAACCGAAGGAATAGAGAAATGGAGAAATCGCTCCTTTCCAGCACAAGGTGACTGCCAAAAGGAAAACCAGGAGTGGCACATGAGGTAAAACTATGAATTTAGAGTATACAGATTGAATTGGAATTACCCTTGGGAAACGATAGTTTCATATCTGCTCTTATTTCAACGGAGAAAGCTTTTAATGTTAATACCCTACATTTGCGTTGATACTGCGGGTTGTTTCAAGTACTGCTGAGCACTATCTCACGGCATTTCTCATTTCACAAATCGCAGAATAAGGACTAAAAAGGATTCATGATAGAGATATTAATAGTCGCCATAGTAATTGGCGGATTGGGCTAAATTGGGCTCATCACCGAAAAAGACAGGTTTCAATCGGAGGGAGAAACGAGAGGATCGAGCCCATTCGCAAGTAAAGGATCCAGGAGATGAAGTATTCGCCTGCCGGGTCAGCCGTAAAGTGATAAAAGCAGGGTGTGGTCAATATCCGGCGCCAGCCAAACCATAACGATTGACATCCCCTCACTGAAGCGCATAGGAGCGAGGAGTGCCCTATCAAACGGGAGGAGAAAAGCATGGAGATGTGACGGTTCACCAAAGGGCAAATCGCAAATCAAATCCATCGCTTAAAATCTTCAGTATCTTGAGCAGCGGCGGCATTTACAGATTGAGTTGGGGATTTGCACCTGTCGGCGTGCGCATCGGTTACCAGAGGAGTCGAAGAGCTGGGCACGGACGGGACCAATCTCATGAAGAAAAGAAAGTACCTTACATTTGCGGCGCCGGCCGGTGCTGCCTAATATCCGGAAAAACAGCAAGCTACAGTGCATGGGAGTCCATATCAGCAGTGCAGACATTAGTCTTGTATTCATTCAAAAACCTGTTAGAGGAAGTGGTCCTACGAGATGCAAGGACAGCAGTGTGGGATGTCGAAGGGCACGGCTGAGTTTATTGCGAATACTGCATGAAATGATAAGCATGGCATTAGAGCGGTATTTCCAAAGGAGAGTCATCCTGATCAGACTGGCGGTCAGGAGAACCGTCAATCAAGAGCGGGCGAAGACGCGTACGTTTATTCGGGCACGAAACGCAGGAGATAATTCCGATTGTGGCGTCCAGGTTGAACGCTCTTTGACGGAGCAATATGGAAAATAACATTGATGTGCGGAAATCGGCGGTTATTCCTCGTGAATTTCCGCTGTGCGACGCAGAGCTGGAGCTTTTATGTCTTTGCCGATGAGGGTGTCAGCGTGCCTACGATGATCGCCGGACGGCGATGAGATTCAGACGCAACACAGGCAGCTCAGTGTTTGCCCATTTGCCGGTGGTGAGAGAGAGGGCGGCTGTGTAGCTGCTGGGGCAAAGAGAGGCGGCTTGCAGCCGCATTTTACAAAGTCAGCCACTGAAGAGGACCATCAAGCCCAAAGCGAAACCGGCGTGAGTCTGATCCGTTTGCGACCAGGAGCAGACAAAGGAGAGAGAACTGCCAAGTGGTGCTGCAAGCAGCGTTAGAAGATAGCAGCGGCAATGGCGCGGGTGATTGTCCTGTTTAATCCGGGCGTAGTCGTGCTGTGCGGGGATATTTTTGAGCATTATCCGGATGGCGTAGACTTTTGCGCTCTGACCTTGCGGTAATAGATTCCGGATTCCGGCACTGCTAGCTGACTGGCGGGTGCGGATTCAGCAGAGAGATTCGGCCCGGAGCTGCATCGTCGCCATAGCTGGCACTTTCTGGAATATTTGCTGGAGCAGAGAAAGACAGACAATAAAGAGGTCCCGGCGGACGGTGCGGCTCAAATACCTATCGCCGGACTGCGGTAACAGGAGAAAAAGGTGGTTTCGTCTACTAGTTTGTCAGGATATTGCCGCCGCAAGAAACCGATCACACGCAGAAGAGGCTTTACCCTCTGGCGGGATCGGACGGACTCGCCGTCAGCCGCACCTCGTTTTGCGCATCGAAACCTCATGAGATACCGCCCGCCGGCCGGATAGAAACATACATTGCCAGGTCGGCATATCAAATCCTCCGCAATCGCCGCCCACCGAGCACACATAGCCGCAAGAGTGCGCTTCGATTATAAACGTTCACGCCGGCGGCGAGTAATCGTAGACGCAGTCAGCCTGGTGCGCTTTCCAGAACGCATCGGTCGAGCCTCTTTATTCGCATAAATCAAACAAAAGGCAAAAACTCATCGCCGGATCCTCGAGCAAATAAAGTCTCCGATTCAGCCCCGCAAAATATTGCCGGCTTGGTTCAGGTAGCGGTCGCCGATGTCGCGGCAGCGTAGAGCATTGCCGAACAGGTCTTTGACGGTCCCACATTGCCACTACAGACCGAGCATCAGGGTGCTGGGATAAGTATTCCGTTACCACGGGTAAAGGGAAAACGGTTTCGGGCGAGGTGAGGCCGTCATAACGTCCCGCATTTCTGCTCTCTCTCCTGCCCACACATAATTCGTATAATCCAGCGATGACAATCTGTCGCTCATGCTCTAATTCCCCGACTACGACGCAAACATATTTCTTGTGTGCGCCGATCACAGGTAGTATCGCCTTTTAGAATGGTGCTTTGATTAAAACCAAAGCTTGAATCGGACAGATACAGAGTAAAGTTCTGATAAATCCTTTTCTTTTAAGCGGGCAAGGACCTCATTGGTAAAGGGTCATAACCACATTATCAAAGTCATCTCCCAGCAAAGCCTGAAACGTGCCAGAGCTTTATGCGTAACGTTATGAGCGGTATCGCTACAGTGCAACCAGACTGATACGCGCCATTAAGATATCGGTAGTCGTTTGGTGAAAAGTGGAAATATTTTGGTTTTGTGAAATAATGGTATTCGTTAACCGGTCAATCTCTTGCTGATTTTTGTCTGGGCGGGGACAGAAATGCGGAAACCGCGCACGCCGATTGCTGAGTTTAAGCAGCCAGTAGGGCAGCACTACTTGCTGGTGATAAAGAAGAGCAATCATAACGCCAAACAAAAGAGAAATAATATAATTAAAAACAAAGAAGGTTTTAATCAATAAATCCGCCTCTTTTAAGACCACCCTTTGCGGCGATGGGACCACATAATGTGGAAAGATTCCAAAAGCAGAATGGATTGTGGAGAGGAATGGGTTAAAAGATAGCGTCGAACATACTTCTGTCCGTCAATCATTAGACTGGACAAGACTGCATCGAGCGAGGCGGTTCATCAAAAGCTGCGACTTTCAGCCGAGTATCGCTAACGGTATGGCGTGACAGCGTTCATTGGAGGTGTTTGTCGAGCACACGTACTCGTATGGATGAGGTCCGGATGGTGCAACAGTGTGGGACTGCCCGATGCGACCATCCGAGAAAGAAGTATCGCTAGCAAGGCATCAAAAGCTGACAGAAAAACTTCCGTTGCCAAAAAGCCGTGAGTGGGTATTCACGATACTAAGGGAGCAGCAATGAGTACCGGATTTGGGCCGTCGGCCTTTCAGGAGTCGAGCCAGTTCCCTCGTTCGCACATCGTCAAAGACAGCGGAGATTGATTTTCTTCTGCTAAATGGTTCCATCACGCAAGGCAGATTGTCGGCGGGGTAGTATCATATTCCGAAAAGATTGGCAAAACACCTTGCGTAAAATCAAGGCTGTCACGCCGTACCCAAAGGTCCCAGGCCGTTTCTGGAATCGGGTGAAAATGAAAGACAACTGAGCTGCTCGAAATCAAAAGCTCCAACAATGCCATCCGCTGATCAGGAGATGAGGGCTTTTTGGGACGATATCGGTTAAAAAGATTGGGGTTTGCACCACGAGCCTTGTCCCCTGCTGCGCGTATTCGCTGCCCAAATCGTGGATTGGCTTAGAAAATGTCGACAAATCCGAGAAAAATGAAACCACATTTCCGAGTCCAGAGAATCAGCACATTAATCGAGGCGCATGATAGTTCTTTTTGGCTTGCGAAAGTCGACGCTCAACATAGCGCTGAAAATGAACACCCAAAAGAATGACTTGAAAGAAAATCAGTATCACTAAAATAGGAATCGTGAGTCCCGATGGGAGGCAGTCTTATGCGGTTTGATGGTAGCACTTTTCATTGATATTCTCCTAATAGGGAAAGGTTTTGCGACTTCAAAGAAGCAGCGGCAAGCCTTAACCCGAACTCATTCCGGCAAGCTGGAACGGAATTATATATTTTATATATCGGCAGACAATAAAAATAACAAGGAATCAGGGACAAGGTCGGAAACGCGAAAAAGCTATGAGCTTTCTATGCATCTGTTTTTGCTTTAGCGGATTTGCCCTATATTTGAGCAAAAACAACATTGTTGTGCCGGTATTCCGATATTTCTTTAGGGAAAGCACTTTGAAAAATAAGTTCTTTTCCGATGATAATAGCAAGACATTGTGTAAGGGAAAGGAAACAAATTAACGAGAAACAGCAAAACATCAGATTTTGGACGGCCGCCCATATCAATTATGGCAATGACGTTGGCTGACCGAATCATTCACCGGGCTTTTGACCGATCGAAATGAAAGACCAAATCTTGGGTACCATTATGGATTTGGAGCGGGAGCGAGGCAGTACCATTAAGTCGCAGGCAGTGCGCTATCGTCTATAAAAGCCAAAATGGGCAGGGAATGATGCTACGAACCTGGTTGATGCAGTCAGAGACATGTCGATTTTCAACTGCTGAGGTGTCCCGCCTCGCTCGCTGCCTGTGAGGGTGCTGCCGTGCTGGTTGATGACGCCGCTCAGGGATTGAGCGACTCTGTCCGCTAACGTGCCCAGCGCTGGAGCGTATACCCTGAGAGGTGTGCTGGTTATCAGCAAGATCGATTCCGCCCAGTGCCGCTCCGGAGCAGAGTCATTCTAGGGAGATTGAGGGACGTCATTGGCATTGAGGCGGCGGACGCACCGGAGAATTGTGCCGCCAAGAGGGCTGAATATTGAGGACAGTACTGGAACAGATTGTGGCTAAGGTACCGGCACCCGACGGGAGTGAAGATGAGCGCCAGCAGGCACTGATTACTGACCTCGCATACGATAGCTATCGAGACGTTATCGTCTTTTGTCGGCAGGCTGAACGGGCGGTGTCCGGCGAGGCGATACGATTCGCTTTTGGCGACCGGAAAAGAGTTTGAAGTGGTAGAGGTGGGCTTTTTGCGCCCGGACAGTTTATCGGAGCGGAAAGAATTAACGGTGGGGGAGCGTTGGCTGCATCACCGCGCAGTAAGAACCTAAAGGATACCAAAGCTGAGGCGGATGCGCATTTACAGATGCACAAAATCCCAGCGCAAGAGGCGTGCCCGGACATAAGGAAGTGCTGCCGACGGTTTACTGCGGGATTTATCCGGCAGACGGAGCCAAACTATCCCGACTTTGCGTGGACGCCTTGGATAAGCTTCAGCCAAAGCGATCGCTTCGCTGATGAGCCGGAAACATCGGTAGCGCTGAGCTTTTGGCTTTCGCTGCGGCTTTTTGGGGCTGCTGCATTTGGAGAGATTATTCAGGCAGCTGCTGCAGGGAGTTTAGCTTAGACGCGTAAATAACAGCGCCGTCCGTTATTTATCATATTTATAAGACAAACGGAGATGGGACATATTTGTCCATCCGGACCAGAGTTCATCCTCCGACCATTGCCAGAATGGAAGAGCGATTGTCAAGGCGGAGGTATCGTCGCCCAAGGAATATGTCGGCAGTATTATGGAGCTATGCCGAGAGCGGCGGGCGCGGCATGTGCGAGCATGGAGTATGTTGAAGATCGGGCAATGCCACGTATGCCGAGCTGCCCTTAAATGGGATTATGATTTACGATTTCTTTGATGCTCTCAATCTCGAACTCGGGGCTATGCATCGGGCGGACGACGAATCGATTGGCTATCAGCCGTCGGATTCTTAGTTGCTAAGCTCGATATTATGATTAACCGAGAGAGGTGGTAGACGCCTTGAGCTTTATGTGCCACATAGCGAGCCTCATGAAGAGCAGGGACGCGCAAAGATTGCCGAAAAAGCTGAAAGAGGAAAACAGACATTTGTTTGAAATCGATTCAGGCGGCGACGAAACATTTCGCGTCATCGTCAGAAACCGGTAGGCGACGCTGCGTGGGACGTGCTGGCGAAGTGTGCTATGGCGGTGATTATCAGCCGGAAACGGAAGCTCTTAGAAGAAACATGTAAAAGAGGCAGCGCAGGCCCATGCGTGCAGGTTGGCGGCGTAGAGATTCCGCAGCAGGCGTTTATGAGCCGCGCTGAAGCTGGACGAAAATAGCGATGGTTTTCGGTGACATACGAGAAAAGCATAAAGGCATTTTCAGAGCCTGTTAAGGTTTTAGCGGAAATGGCACAAAAGGAAAATGCAGAAACCGTAATATAAGATGACTGCTAAAATCTACATTATAGCCAGGAGGAGCAAAGCTCGAAAGGGCAAGCAGGGTGCGCTGGCGAAGCTCGCATCGCAAGAGCAAAAGGAGCAAGCCAAAAGGCAGGCGAAAGCGTTTGGCGAAGCTCTCCATGGAAAGAGGAGCAGGCCGAAAGGGCAAGTGAGTACACTCTGGCGAAAGCTCCTCGATGGCAGAGAGAAAAGGAGCAAGCCCAAAAGGCAAGCGAGCGTTTGGCGAAACGCTCCATGGAAAAGAGAGAGCAAGCCGAAGGCAGGCGAGCACATAGGTGAAAGCTCCTCCTCGCAAGAAAAGGGAGCAAGCCGAAAAGGCAGAGCAGAAAGCGTCTGGCGAAGCTCGCTGGAAAGAAAAACAGATGGAGCAGAGGCCCGAACAAAAGCAAAAGAAAGAAGGATGGCAGCTACAAGCGGGTGATGTAGCAAAACTGGAACAACAGAATATGGAAGCGGCAGCCGCCACGTAGGCGGTAGCACCGGCAATCGCCAGAGTGGGGCTGGAAGAGGCGGCGGCTTAATCAGGCGAGCCGGCGTCGGCGCCACTGTTTCAGTTTTCCTGACAAAACCGGACAGGGTGAAGCACCAGCCAAAAGCAAGCGGTCGCTGCTGGCTGTTTTGCGGCGGTACGTGCAGCTCGAGTGGAAACTCCTCAGATATGATATTGGACGGCTTGGAGTTTTCCGCAAACATATTTGTTCTTTTGGGACAGTTGAGAGCGTTCCACCTAGCTGCCCAGAGGCTATCATCGGAAACTCGGAACGAGGAGCTGACCCTCAAGGCTGAGTGGCACCATCTTTTGCAGCTCGACACATTTGGACCTGCGGACAATGGGAGCTGGCGGCGGAATTGATGGATAAGTACGGTGTTGTGCCGAAGGAGGCGATGCCGGATACCTTCCACTCGACCTCACCAGTGCCCGTTTAATAAGCTGCTCAACAGCTGTTGACGTTATTTGCCTCGAGATTCGGGAGCAGGCGGCAGCTGGTAAGGGATTTGGCGGCGCTGACCGCCCCAAAGGGAAAAGCAGCTGGCGCATCGATTTATAATCTCTGGGTCAAGGCAGCATTTGGCGCCCGCGCCGAAACGGATAAGCCATGAACACGAGGATATAAAACTCTTTGCCGGTTGCCGAACGACACCGCAGGAGTTCTTTCCGCACGGTGGTGGGCTGGATCTGGACGGTAAGGGTAGGCCGTTAAATGCACCGACGGCGGATAGAAAGCTATGGCGAGAGCCTATACGGTGAAATACCTTGAAGCTCGACTAAGGGAGTACCGTCCGATTTGCTGCGTCAATATCCCGATGGAGCGTTAAAGCAAGCAGCGATTGCATCTATCATTCAGGCAGGTGGAGCCGGCTGGTTTTGGCCGCGATGGCTGGGCAAGAATGTGGATCGGGAAAGCGCGGTACTCATGGATCATCAGGCTGTACTTGTTTGACCGGCTGATTGGCACAGAGCTTCTTGGAGCAGCAGCGCCAGAACTACGGCGAAAGCGCCGACCGCATCAAAGCAGGTTTTAACCGGTGAGCGGATTTGGACGACAACGGTCAGATCGATTAACTGGCGGGTAGAAAACTCGTGGGGCACCCGAGACAGCCAAAAGCAGTCCAGCCCTCCATCAGGCGATCGAGTGGTTTGACAGTTTGTATACCAGATTACGACCGATAAGAAATATAAAGTTCGATCCCAAATGGAGCCAGAGGCGTTCCGGCAGCCGGTGAATTGGGCTGAACGCTCTTAGCATCCGGAATTGCATGCGTGGCGCTTTGCTGTTTGCGACAGCATATCCGGCGAGAAACGGAGCGGCTGTGCGCCTATCAGTGCGGAGATGTTGGGACTGGCTTTGACCGTTTGCAGGAGTGCGGGTGCGCATATCCGGCGGGAAACCGGAAAGCGGCTGTGCCTCTATCAGCGGAGATAGCGGGATTGGCTTGCCGTTTGCAGGAGGCAGCATAATCCGGCGGGAGCGCTGTGCCTCATCAGCGCGGATATCCGATCGGGTTGCCGTTTGCAGGAGGTAGCATATCCGGCGAGAACAGGAAAATCGCAGGCGATGAGAAAGCAGACTGCAGCAAAAGTGACTATCGAAAAGGCTGCTTTGCATTTTGCTTTGCAACAGCCTTTCTCTTTTTATTTTGCGGACGCCTTAAACTCTGTCCAAACCTGATTATATAGACTACCGCATCACCAGGGTCATCAAAGATTTCGATTGCTTAGCCGTCTTTGAGATCGAAAGGGCAACCACCCAGCAGCCTTTTGCTTTCTCCGGCGGTGGCAGCTCGATAGGCGGCAGTTTGAATGGCGTGTGGCCATATACCGTGTCCCATGTAAGCCGCTACATCTGCTCGCAGCACATAGCTGATAAACCGATAGGCTTCTTCTTGATGCTCAGGGAATTACTGGAGATTACCATGGCAGTCAAAGCACCGTTGTGTGCCTTCTTTGGGCGATAACATACTTATCCGGCGATTCATTTCATCACCACACAAGCCTCTCGACCAAATCAGTGCCGATCACGCCCTCGCCTTGGAGCATCATATCCTTGACATTATCCTCGGCGCGCCGAAAGCCAGCACCAGCGGTCGCCGCTCAATGAGGAGCTTTAAGCCGGCGGCAGATAGCTCTGCGGGATTGGTGGTATCTCAGTGGAATAGCCTCTATAGGATTTTAATGCTACCATAAGCGACGTCCGCTGGACATTCAGCATGATGATTTTATCCCGATAGGTTTTGTCCTGTGCGAGGTTTCCAGCTATCAACCGGCGTTTGTATTGCCTTTGGTATAAATAACACCCGGTGGGAGCTCCATAAGGCGCAGAATGAAAGGACGCTCGGATCGTAAGCTTGAAAGCTTAGTAAAACTCGATAAAGAGTCGCCAGATTCAGAGACTTTATCGATCCAGCGGCAGGATCGAAATCTTTTTAATCATGCGCTCAATCAGAGCAATCCTCCGGGAGGAACCACCGCATGGAATTGGCGCTGGTGGAAAGCTTTGCACATATCCTCCTGGTGCTGGCAAGACGCACATAAATCTACAGACGGTTTCTGCCCAGCGAAAATCGTCCAGCAGCTCCTCGTTGATATAATCACCCCAATTAAAACCGTAATGGTGGTCTGTTTTCAGTGCAGCCGGTCGAAAACAGCAAAGCTGCTGCGATAAGGAAAGCGCTGATTTCTTAAAATACGACATAAAGCCTCCTTTTGATATGTCGCGCATCGCTTTCTAGGTCTCTTGTTTGTCAGGTGCAGAGTGGATATTGGCTTATCACTTGCTAGCGCGCACGCCCAACTCGGTCCAAATCTGATTGTATTGATGAACAAAGTCTTTGCGGATCCTAAAGTGGGCCTCGCTGATTTGTTTTGGCAGCTCGGCAAAGGGGAAACGACCGAGAATGGCTTTTACTGTCGTCGTCCAGCAGCTCAAAGAAGGTGCTGTATTGGCGTACCGTATATAATCGGTGTTCTTCTCTGCCGGTTTTCGCCCGCAGCATAAAATCAATGAACTGAGAGCTTCTTCCAGATGCGGTGCATCTGGCGATGACAATATTGCTTCAAACCAGTAATTGGTGCCCTCTTGCGGAGTCGCATAGCAGCAAAATCATCAGACTCACGCACAACGGCGCACGCCTCACCCGACCAGCAGACTGCCAAAGCAGCCTCTCGCCGCAGCTATCGTATCCTTGACGACTATCGACGTAGCCAAACGCATCCAGCGGCTTTGCTTGAGCAGCAAAATCCTTGGCGGCAGACAGCTCATCAAGGTTTTTCGTATTCACCGAGATAGCCGAGGAGCTAATGCCACCGATTGAAAACCGTCTCCGCTGCGCGAATCCAGCATCAGGACTGGGCATATTTTTCATTCCACCGCCGGATTGACCAGCTTATCGACCGGATCATCCACGTCGTCTTGGTAGGTTATAAAGAATGCCGACGGAGCTTCCCAAAACAAGGAACGGAATAGCGATAGAGGTTCGGATCAAATTCCACTGGCAAAGGCGGATCGATATTTTTCAGGTTTGGGAGCTTGCTTTAAATCCAGTTCCCTGAATCCGGTTCCTCCCGAATCATCGATGATACAATCGGACGGAACAGCAGCATCGTAACTCGTTGCTTACGCCTTGGCGTGCAAAACGAACCCACATGTATCTTCATTGGTGGCAAAGTGTCGTCACAAATGACCTTGATGCGGTTTCTTTCTCAAAATCATCTAACAGATCTCGTTGATATAATCGCCCCAGTTAAAACATGATGAACGGTTTTTCTCCCGCCGTTTTGCGACCTGCAGACCGGCAAATAGGAAAAGTAGGAAAGAAACGGCACACTTTTTCAATGCATACCTCCTTAAAATGAGATAAGAATCATCAAAATCGGGCGGCAGCAGCCCCAAAGCTACCAAAAAGCAGCAGAGCGTCGAGCCTTTCAGGCCCATAAGCTGCTCTGTGCTCATCGGAATATTTATGTGCGACCAGCAACAGCAGAAATCAAAACCGCAATAAACACTCAAGGTTGATAATGCATTGATGCTGGGGTTTGATACCCGTCTTTATGCTATGGTACAAATCTTACCGGACAAACGGTAACCCCGACGCCGGCGGCAAAATTAGCTGATAACAAAGTCGTCGCGACATCGTAAACGCCACAATCGCGACCGGTGATAATGCCGGGCGACTTCCGGCAAAACGACCTTGCGTGAAGCATACAAAGAGCGTAGCAAATCCATAGCGGCATTGATACTGTATCATTCGGCATTTGTGAGAGCTTGGGCGGCAGAACCGACAAGATGATCATAGCACATTAGCGCAATGTGCGCAATCAGCATTGCCGTAAAGCCGAGCTTTTGAAAGCGGAGCACCGCCAGCGGAAAACAAAGATCAGTGAAATACCGGTGACGATCTCGTCACGGCGGATATGTTATTGACCGCCAGACGATCTTTTTCGGCCGCTGACGCAGATGATGAATCCACAGGCGGTGGGTCGGTTCCGGAGACTGTTGCCACTGCAGTGAAGACAGTGTACAGCACACAGCGGGGTGTGGTACAGGGCTTTTCATACGCTTTTATCCTTAAACAGCCCGAATACCAGCGCTGTGCAGGAAAATCTGCCCGGCAGCGGCAGCTGATTTCAGCGAGTTATTAAAAGAAAAATAGTCAATACCAAAAATCGGCGCATGTACAAAAAGAAAATATTAAAGCGCATACTCGCTTCAAAGCTCTTTCTTCATTTTGACGGCTCCCTTCGTATTTACTGTCAATTTTGCTGCAAAAGTCGCATAAACATCAGGCTAAACAGCATCAGGATAACGGAAATTCGCAGAGCCAAGCTCCAGTTGTTGACCTTCAGCAAACTGCTCCTGCACTCAGCCTGATTAACACGGTCTTGCTTTGCCGCCCAAAAGGTCGGAGATAACAAAGGTGCTGGACCGCCGGCATAAAGACCATGGATGGCTGCCGGACATAACGCCGCGATAATGGAAAGACATAACCTTATAAAAAGTGAGCCACGGGCCGGCAGCCCAGAGTCATAAAGCCGCCTCCGTCAGACTCTTATCCATTTTCACTAAGGACCGGGTATAACCGGCGGTACCATAAAAGGCAGGAAGTTAGTACACTGATGCCAGAGCAGTACGGCGTTATTGTTATAGCAGTGGCTCAACTGAATACAGCAGCGAAAGCATTCGGTTAATAAAACCGTTTCTGCCCAGAAATCGCCATCCACGGAATAGGTACGCAGTACAAAAGTTCATCCACATCGGCAAGATAAAGCAACAGCACCTGGTTTGCACGAATGCTTCCATTTTGAAATAATCATCGCCATCCGGTAAGCACTAAAATCAAGCAGATCAGGCTGCTAAGCCCGCCAGATAAATCGAGTTGGCAAAACACCTTGGGAATAAAGCGGGTGAAACAAATTGACATAATTGGCAAACGAAAAGACCAGCTCGCCGGTTGTGCCCGTTTGCTATGGTTAAGCCATAATAAAGGATTAGAATCAGCGCAAACAAAACAAACAGAGCCGCTCCAAAATAACACAGGGGAGCGCACTATATTTTCTCAATGCCTCTAAGCCTCCTTTTCGCATAATGTGAATTAAATCAGGAGCGATAAACAGCCCGACTTCCTTACCTTCCGCATGCAGGAGTCGTGCTTTGAGATCAACGCATTCTCCGCCGTTTTCACCGACTGAAAATCGTTTCATACAGACGCCCCTACAGCACAATCGAGTCAACCACGTCAGAATCTGTGCGTTGGTCGTCGTTTGTGATTTCGATATCTCCGGACGAACGTTACCACGTCAATCGACCTCGTCCTTGGCAAAGCCAGAATATCGATGCAGAAGATGGTATCGGCAAAGCCTCAACCACCCGAGCTTCCTTGACACACCGAAGGATATTGCTTGCCGATAAAATCCGCTACAAACGCATTTTCCGGCTCGTTGTAAATATCAATCGGCGAGCAAGGCCGCTGAATCTTGCCCTTGTTCGCACGATGATTTTATCCGACATCGTGAGCGCTTCTTCTTGGTCGTGCGTAACTTTCATCAAATAGGTGCATTCCCGGAAATCCTGCCGCATATATTTCAGCCTCAAGCACCATTTTCCTTGCGGGAGCTTTTAACCAGTGCTCCTAAAGGCTCGTCGTGGCAGCAGAAATTTACCGGTTCATTGACGCGCGCGAGCAATCGCAATCACTGCTGCTGTGTCCGCCGCTGCAGGAATTGACTCGCCGCTTTTTCAAAGCCGTCCAGATGTAACAAGGTGCAGCATTTTGCTGACTCGGCATGTCAATTTCCGACTTTTGCCATTTTCTTGATATGCAATGCCACGCAGTATCATCGTAAATGGACATATGCGGAAACAGGGGCGTTATTTTTGGAAAACGGAGGTGTTAATCGGGCGGGAAGTAGGGCGGTAAATCAGCAATGCTTTTTGCCGTTTAATAAAATACTCGCCGGAGGTCGGTGTTTTCAAACCCGCCAATCATTCGCGGCACAGCTGTCGTTTGCCGCAGCCACTGGGGCCCTCCCAAATGGTTAGTAATCTCGCGCTTTTGCCAAAAGTCAACATTATCGACAACCTGCTGGCACCGTGCCGAGCCTTTTACCAGATGACGGTATCGATCGAATCGACGGCTCATTTTCTCCTAGCAGGTCAAATCGGAGTTCCTATTAAACTCCGACAGCAAACCTATGGTCTGATTCGTAGCGGACGCTCGCTGTTTTTAAGACGGTCGCCCAGTAGAAATAAATGGTATGCCGCCGCAAAAGAAAGCTACTGCGGGGCAAAGCCGATACCGAAAGCGGTGCTCGTATTCCTGCTAGCTCTGCACTAAAAACAAGGCGGAGCTGATATCAGCAGGAGCGTGGCGAGGCTTCGTGGAGCGGTTATGCAGGCTGCGATAGCCGCTGGGCAGTAGTAAAAAGCTATTGCCCTCAGCCGGCACACCTTGTTTGTTCAGGTTTAGCCGCACACACTGCCGCTTAAGAGGCATAGCCGAAAGATTTCGCCCTCGGTCAGCAAACCAAACTGCCCGCCGCGCCTCCAGGACAGCAAAATCGCTCCACTTGATTTTTCTGGGCGTCAGGACAATCCAGCCAGACCCTGATGCGCCCAGCTCCTCATCGGTTTTCAGGATCTTCCTGAGCACCTTTTCTTCTTTTTCGCTAAAACTCGCCAAGCTCGTTCAGACTTTCCAAGATATCCTTAGACTATCTAAAAGAGGGCGAAGCCAAATCTCGTTCTAACGCGAGATAAAGCCTTTGGATAATTCGCGGCGGTCGGCGAGCTCTTCTTGCGTTAAATTGTTTTCAGCCGCAGCTGCTTAATACTTTCGCAATCTGCATCCGAAATGCCACCTTTCCGAAGGTCGGGTTTCAGGCTGAAACCGGCAAGATTCCTATATCGCCATATATAAACTTCAACACAGCAACACTAAACACGAAAAATATTATGCATAGAATCTATAAAAGTCAAAAGGCTTTGTCCCGGAAAGAAAGAAAAATGTAAAGCGAGGCGAAGATAGTGGCTATGAGATAGCGAAGGAGGGCGGCAAAGCAGCCGCTTCGTACTTGCCGGAGAAAACAAGTGCCGCATAGTTGGTATCGAAAAGCGGAAAACGAGGTGCAAGCGTGCGGTCAGGAGCCGGTTTCACAGAGACACATAGCGGAACTTTTAACGCACGATCACTCCAACAGGCAGAGGCTTTGACTGAGCGGTTTGAAATCCATTATAATGAAGAAACAGGAAATTAAAATGGTACGAAAGAATGAGAATAAATGGCATTTCAATGCACCATACATGTAAACTTTTGGAATGAAAAGCGCTAAAGTCGGAAGCGCCGGTATTGGTAGATTTTTACGCAGATTGGTGTGGCCTGCAAGATGATGACCGGGTAATCAGCGAGCTGGCACAACGGCGAATATGAGGGTGAGTAGTAAAGGTCGGCAAAGCTGAATGTCGATGATAACGGCATGAAACTGCCAAAGCTTATCGTGCGATGAGTGTTCCGGACAATGATTGTTTTGTCGAGCGGCAAAGCGGTGGGCAGCATTATGGGCGTGCGCCAGCATTAGTCGAAAAGTTAGAAAGCGTGACTGTAAACGGAACAAAAGGAAAGAAGCGCAAAACCGGCATCGGAGCAGTCCGAAAATCGTCGGTACAGTGCTAAAGAAAAAGAAAAGCGGCAAGGCAGGTATCCGCCAATGGGAAGGAAAGCTATGAGAGAACAATAAGGATATTATGTTTCGGATACGGGGTTTTGCCTGCGGCTACCCAATCATTGGCGTTGATTGAGCGTACATGAAGAAAGTGATTATCGGTTTGTCACGTCAGCGGCGAAAATGCAGATTGAGTACGCTTAAAATCTATTGATCTCCCTATGAAAGCCGGGTGATTTATCAAATGCGGAAACTGAGGCGGAAAAGCAATGGTTTATTTTGATACCTATGGAAGCGACAGATGTCAAAAACCACCGGAGAAAATGTAGAAAAGTTTATTCATAAAGCTGCCGGAGCTTTTGGAGAAAGAATTGGAAGCACTAAAGGACATTCCCTGGACTGTGTCATTACCGACCTGTCTTTGCTGGGGATTGAAGTTGCCAAAGCCCTAAACGTGAAAAGTCGGTTTATCCAATTATACCTGGTATCATCGCTATCATTGAAAAAGGCATTAAAGAAGAATACATTGCCGTATTATTTGAAGTCGTATAACGAACTGGATTTGCCGGAACAGCTGGCAATGGCAGCAGACAGAGCGGATGAGACTGGACCGCCCGATGACGGCAAAATGGCGGGCATTTGATGCGGCGGGTGAACTTTTGGCGGCGGCGGTTGGCGATGCATTGCCGGCAACGTGTATCTTTCCATTGGACGATATTGCGCATAGGATATGTGATTATCAATTTCCAATCTGGTTTATGCTGCTGCCGGCTCGATTACGGCTACCGGCGATCTCGACAATCGTGAAGATCTGCCGGAATAAAATCAGCACATAGCGGACACTATCGTCATGGCAGCTCTAGCAGCAATTGAGTACGCCAGGCTGGGCAACGAGATGCGGAATCGTCTTGATTTTGCGTAAGCCTCTGGCGTATCGTATCCGAAGACACCGAGGACGAGGAGCTGATTGAAAAGCTGCGGAGCGCTGAGTGCTGTTTTCGCCGCAGGAGGACGCTCCGCTCCGTGGACGTCAAGAAATTAAATATCAAGCTGCGATCAGCACCAAGCGGCAGTGCCGTACCGACGAACGACAGCCAGAAAGCTGTGAACTTTTATTCGAGACGGCACTGACTACAGAGCGAAATTGCCGGAAAGAGAGGAACCGGCAGACACTGCGTTGGTGCAGCATTTGTCGTAGGTCGCGGTCTCGGAGCGCGTCGAAAAGAGACGAGGCGTACCGGTATCAGAGAAAGCTGCGCTTTAACCGAGAAAGCAGGACGGTAGGCGAGAGATTGAAGCCGCAAGACATATGGGCAGAGAAAGGCGGGCCAGTGGAAGTATGCGGAATTCGCGCAGGCCAAACCCTATTCCAAGAAAAGTGCATATATGCGGGAGCAAGCCTTGCGTGCGGCGGCAGCCGAGTTCTTTGCGCCGGTGTGGTATTTCGTGCCGGAGCAATATACCTTTCTGCAGATCGCAGCGCCAGCTTTTTGGCGCAACAGCGGAGAAAGGACTTCTAAATCGAAAGTCCTGGTGTCTAATCGGCTGGTTTACCGCCTGTAAAATGAACGCTTTGACGGCGGCAGAGTGCTGCCTGAAAGGGAGCGGCAGGGGCGGCGTTGACTACCGGCTTCTGGAAGAGGGCACGGAACATTTTCCGGTACTGGCCGCAAGTCGAAGGAGGCCATACGTGTTTGCAAAATCTGGCACGCACTACCGAATGCTATCAATCGTCAAATGACGCCGAAAGACTTTAGAGATGGCGGCGGCAAATATCGGGGAGCTTTTTGCGACGAAAACGGCGCGAGCTGGCGGAGCTGCTGGCGGCATATCGGGCGGCGCTGAAGCAGCAATATTTTGCAGGTCGAGGCGGCGCTGGAGGAAGTGTGCAGCCTGCTGCGACGCATTTTCCCGCTGAGCGAACACGGAGATTTTTGTGGATCGGCTTTTACGAGCGATGTGCCGATTCAGCTGGAAATATTATCCATCTTAGGAAAGGGCAAAAGGCGTGTGCACATTGCTTTCCCTATGGGAAACCGATAAAAGCCGCGTTTGGCCGAACGGACGCGCTTATCCGGCGGAGCTTTATTTTGGGAAATTAAAAACTCCATCAGTAAGCTGCGACAAAGATCGAAGAAGAAGAAAAGCTGACCTTAATCGAAGAAACGGCGGCGGGATATCGCCGGCGTCAGATTGAGGGCGGGAGCTGTTTCAAAATCCGGAACTGCCGGCGACAGAGCTTATCGCAAGCTATTATTCATTTGGCAGAGGCAGGCACGATGGGAAAGAAGAGCTGCGCTATGGCGTGAGCAGATACTGTCATGTCTATGAGCGTACGGACTGGAGAGTATGCGATACTGTTGCTTTTAACCGGCAATTCTGGAGAATAATGCCGACAAAGCTGAGCGGATTTTTCCGGGAGTACCGGCTGAGCTTTTCTTAGATAGAAACCATTCATATGCCGCCATCCGGTAACCACTTTTATTGAGTCGGCGCTGCAAACGGTGCGGACGGATCTTCGTCTCGAGAAAGCTGATGCAGCATTTGAAAAATACTTACAGCGCTTTTGCCGGACTGGGACAGCGAGCAAAGCGAAAGAGTGGAGGAGCAAATCAGTCGCTTGGGATGTTATGCGTCAGGAGCATGGTTTGCGAGTTGACGTATCGCCGGTTGTGAGGGCTATCACCGGAACTGACGGAGCTGGCGGATATTGCGGAGTCAGCCAGGAGGCTTAAGCAGGAAAAAGGCTTTGCCGGGAAAGTAGCGGTATTTCAAAGCTATCTGGCAAAGCGGCGGGTGTTTGTGAAATTGGAGCGGCAGGCGGTAGAGCCGGAGCGGCAGGCGGACTGCGCGAAGGCTTTCTGCGGTATCGATGAGCCGGAGAAAAATTGCAGGAATATTTTGCGGAGTTACTTTCGCTTTATGGTGCCGTTACCGAAGGAAAACCGGCAGCCCGCAAGAAGAGGAGGATGCTGACAGAAAATGGTGCGGATTCGTTGATTTCAATCCGATGATTTTTGGCAGCGCGCTGCTCTTAGCCGGTGTGAGCGAGTCAGAGTGTGCCGCCGCCCCGCCGGTGCCGGATCAGATTGTGTGTCGGCAGTTTACAGGAGCGCTGGACTTCCGCAGACAAGGGTTGTCTTTGCGGTTGGCTTTAGCAAGAGAAAGCAGCGTGCCCAGTATCAGTCCGGACCATGTGTTTTTCTCCGATTGGGAGCGGCAGGTGTGCAAAGACTTCCGCCGGAGCGAGGTCCATGGCGAAGATCGGCGTACCAGTATGCACTAAGGCACAGCTCAGCATATGAGTCTTTTGAGTGCGACCGGAGGATTTGTGTTTAAGCTATGCGACGACCGGCGGAGTGGCAGCCGATGGCCGGCGAGCGTAAACATCAAATTGGGCAAGATGTTTGCTCATAACGAGGTTATTTAACAAAATAGTGGCAGGAACACGAACAGGTAACCTATCCGGAGCCGCTGTGAGTTTTCTGAACAGTACCATCGCGGCGGAGAAAATCCTAACTTTGGCGGTCTAGCGAGAGCTTAAAAGGCATCTTGCCTTCGGCCGCGAAGTTAGCCGGCGAGCATGGCAGACCTCGCGTATGTGCCGGCAGAAGAGAGTGCGCCGGTAGTACTGGCAGAGAGGTTATATGCCGGAGGGCGAGAATGAAAGTGTTCTCGCTTAGAAAGCTATTATGCGATGCCCATTTCGGCATTTTCTTCACTATGGCGGCAGGGCGTGCGGGAGATTGTGCCGTATCAAGCGGAGCGGGTGGATGCGGGAAACTTCTGGCATAAGGTGCCGGAAGTTCTTTTTCCGGCTGAGCCGCCAGCAAGAAAAAGCGGTGCTTGTGCTGACTGAGAAAGAAGAACATGAGAAAAACCTAAAGCGGCAGCGGCAGAGGCTTATGCGGGAAGATAAAACGAAAGCTCTTTTGACGGCAACGCCTCGCAACGGTTTTGTGGCGGAGGGCTGACGGAGAGAAGGCCGGCCGGGCGGTACAAAACAATGCAGCTGCAGTGCGGCAGGTAGGAGCTTTAGCTTTTATCAGCAGAAGAAGTTCGGTTTCGGGCGGAAAGATGCGGCGAGTCTGCACTACGGAGGAGGGAACGGAGTTTTCTCTAGAAGGAAAATTGACCGGATGGATAATATCAGTAAGGAAGGAAATGTGCGCATCGGTCTTTAGATTATAAAACCAACGCGACATCAGGCTGGATTATGCATCGATTTGTGCTGGATTTTGCGCGTCAGCGCTTTGCTTTACTTTAGAAGCGGGACGGGGAATGTTGCAAAAAGCCGCCGGTGAGCTGCCTGGCGATGCCGTGGAGACGGGCATATTTTTCACTTATGAGCATCCGTCTTTGCCACACAAAGCGGACGTTGCCGGTTTGCCGGCGGAGCAGGATTTTCTGGAAGGAAATGCACGGTTAAAAGCTGGCGCTTTTTGTGGCAGAAGGGTTAGCCTCGCTTTGACCGAGAGGGCGTAGGGCGACAAAGCCGCCGATGATGAATGTTCGGCTAAAGAGCGATGGAAGCCCCTATGCCGGCGATATGGTACTGACCGGCGGAAGAACTCTTGCGTTTAGAGGAGTTTGCTCATCAGAAAGCGGAAAGCTGCCGCCGCCGGCAGGATTTGGCAGGGATGCGGCGGTTTTTCTATTATAATAAGAAAGAAGTGCCTTGCAGCCCAGTGCCGGTATGAAGCGGGATTTGTAGTGCTTGATCAGAAAGAGCGGCGCTACCCGGTATTTCAGTGCCAAAGAAAAAGCAGATGGGATTGGTGTTAAAAATCCCCTGCCAATTCGGGAAAAGTATGATGCAATACTTTTACTAGTCTGTTTTTAGCCTTGTATGGCGAGAAAAGACAGTTAGTTCTAGCATAATTAATCAATCAATATCGGAGGTGAAAGGAGCAACGACACCAGTTAGCCGAAGCGGGAAGAAAGTCCGCCGATGAAAAAGTCAACGTGGCACGGCGCGCTGCAAAGAAGGATTTACAAACTCTTTTGACCAAAAAGCGACCAAACAGTCCGCTCCGCAAACAAAAGAGAGGTGTTTGTACTGCCGTTACACCGCTACTCCGAAAAAGCCGAGACTCGGCGCTTAGGAAAATCTGTGAAGATCAGTCAGACCAAACGCAGTGGAAGTTTCGGTTATGTTCCGGGCGAAGGTCATAACTTACAGGAGCACAGCGTTGTTTTTAATTCGTGGTGGTCGTGTTAAGGACTTACCGGGTACTCGTTACCACATCATCTCGTGGTACATTAGATACCGCGTAGCAAAGCGCGAAACAGGCTCGTTCGAAGTACTGGTGCCAGAGACCGCAAAGCCGGCAACTAATTTCCGCAGCGTAACCGATCAGTACGGGAATCAGAAACAACTCCATAATTAGTGCTGGGATAGCCGATAACATGAGCCGTTGCTAGCGAACAGAGGAAAGCTGAGTACCGATGGTTAATAGCATTATTAAGGAGGGAAGCGACATGCCACGTAAAGGACATATATGCGGAAAAGAGATGTTTTCGCTTGATCGATTTATATGAGAAAAATTTATGTAACGCGTGATTAATAACATCATGCTGGACGGAAAAAGAGAACGGCACAGAAGATTGTATACGGAGCCTCTGAAAAGGTTTCCGATGGGAAAAGAAGCAGTTGATGTATTCCATGACGCATTAAACAATGATGTCGGTCTTGAAGTAAAGGCTCGCTGTTGGCGGTGCTACTTATCAGGTGCCGATGCAGTTCGTCCGGATAGACGCTGGCTTGCCGCGTTGCTGACCTTGTATTCACGCAAAAGCGTGGAGAAAAGACTAGTAGAAAGATTAGCAGCAGAATTGATGGATGCTGCAACAACACCGGCGCATCGGTTGAGAAAAGAAGAAATGCACAAAATGGCGGAAGCCAACAAGGCATTTGCTCACTATCGTTGGTAGCGGCGGCAACTGATTAATTCGAACAAACAAACCAAAGGAGGAAAAACTTTTGGAAAATAGACAATACCCATTAGAGCGCACAAGAAATATTGGAATTATGGCATATTGATAGCGGGTAAAACGACCCTAACAGAAAAGAATCTTGTTTTATACCGGTCGGACACATAAATTAGAGAAACTCATCAGGCGCTGCTCAGATGGACTGGATGGAGCAGGAGCAAGAAAGAGGTATCACCATTACTGCGGCAACCACTTGCGCCTGGAAAGACAACCGCATTAATATCATTGACACGCCCGGACACGTTGACTTTACCGTAGAGGTAGAGCGTTCGTTGCGTGATTGGGATAGTGCCGTTAGCATGTTCTGCGCCAAAGGCGGTGTAGACCGCAATCGGAAAACGGTTTGGCGGCAAGCGGATAAGATATGTACCGAGAATGGCATTCGTCAGCAAGATATCGCTCGGTGCAGACTTTTAAAATGTTGTTGGCATGATGAATGATCGGTTGGTGCTAACGTGTGCCGATTCAGCTGCCAATCGGAAAAGAAGAAAACTTTGCCGGCATTGTTGACTTGATTGGTAAGAGAGCTACTAATACAAAGATGATTTAGGCAATGATATTGAAGAAAAGGACATTCCTGCCGATATGGTCGATGATGTGGAGCTTTATCGGGCGGAAATGGTGAAAAGATGCAGGAAACCGACGAAGCTTTGATGGACAAATACATCAGCGAGGAAGAAATCAGCGAGGAAGAATTAAGAGTGCGCTGCGGCGGGCGCAGTCATTGCGGTTCAGATTATTCCGGTGCTGTGCGGTTCGGCATACAAGAATAAGGAACTCAAAAAGCTGTTAGATGCGGTTGTAGCATATTTGCCCGCTCCGATTGATATTCCGGCGATTACCGGTGTAAAACCCGGCACAGGAAGTGGTAGAGCGTCATTCTTCGGACACCGAGCCGTTTGCGGCGTTGGCAAGATTGCGATCTGAATCCGACTTCATTGAAAATTAGCTTTTCTTCCGGGTATACTCGGGTACGGCAAATGCCGGCTCTTGCGTATATAACTCCACAAAGCGGGCAAGGACGAAAAGATTGGGCCGTATTTTGGCAGATCGCGCCAATAAGCGGAAGAAATCGATAAGGTCTTCTCCGGTGATATTGCGGCAGCTGGTTGGCTTTAAGCTGACGACAACCGGTGATACGATTTGTGATAAGCAAAATCTGGTTATCTTAGAATCCATGGTATTTCCGGAACCGGTTATCTGGTTGCGATTGAGCCGAAAACCAAGGCAGGTCAGGAAAAGATGGATTGGCATGGCAAAAACTGGCAGAAGAAGATCCGACCTTTAAGACTTATACCATCCAGAAAACCGGGTCAAAGCCATTATCTCTGGTATGGGCGAGTTGCACGTTTAGAGATTATCGTTGACCGTCTGCTGCGAGTTTAGGAGAGGCAAATGTCGTGCACCGCAGGTTGCTTACAAAGAAAACCACTAGCTACCGGTTGATGTGGAAGGTAAGTTCGTTCGTCAGTCCGGTGGACGGGTCTATGGTCACTGTAAAAGTTTTCGCTTTTACCCGATGGATGTCAATGGCGAAAAGAATACGAGTTTATCAACTCGGTTGTCGGCGAGTGCGATTCCGAAAGATACATTCAGCCGGTGGACAACGGTATTCGAAGCAATGCAGTCGGGCTGTACTGGCAGGTTATCCGGTAGTTGGTGTTCAGGCGATTGTTACGATGGTTCTTACCACGAAGTTGACTCTCGGAAATGGCGTTTAGATTGCCGGTTCTGATGGCGTTAAAAGAGGCAATGCGTAAAGGGTAACTCGGTATTATGGAAACCGATTATGAAGGTTGACGTTAGCGTACCGGAAGAATAAGAGCGGTGATGTTATCGGTGATATCAACTCCCGTCGTGGGTCGGATTGAAGGTATGGACGCCGTTGCCCGGAGCACAAAACGTTCATGGTTTGTACCAGCTCGGAAAGTTCGGTTATGCGACAGACTGACGTTCTGACGTGCGGACGTGGTACCTGATGGAGTTCCATCACTCTGAGCAGTTACCGAAGAGCTATCCAGGAAAAAGATTTTAGCAGGAAAGAACGCAGAATAAATCAGCGTTTTGAATGATGTTTTGCGGTTGATTTATAAAAAGGCTGAATTCCTGTAAAAATCGAAAAAGGCTTTGCACGGAATATAAAATAATTTGAAAATGATAGAAAGCAACAAGGAGGATGATTGAAATGGGGAAAAAGCGAATTTGACAGAGGTAACAAACCTCACGTTAACATTGGAACAATCGGACACGTTGACCACGGTAAAACCACTTTTGACCGCAGCCAGTCCCAAGACTTTGTGACGACAGATTAGGAACCGGTGAAGTTACTGATTTTGATAAGATTGATAAGGCTCCGGAAGAAAAGAGCGTGGTATACCATTAACTCTTCTCACGTTGAGTATGAGAGCAACAACCGTCACTATGCGCACGTTGACTGCCCCGGCCACGCCGACTATGTAGAACATCACTCCCGGTGTCTGCACAGATGGACGGCTCTATCTTATAGTAGCCGCTACCGATGGTGTTATGGCGCAAAACCAGAGCATATCTTTATTGACCCGTCAGGTTGGTGTACCGCACATTGTTGTATCTCATGAACGCGTGATGCGGTTGAAGATCCGGAATTATTGATTTGGTTGAAATGGAAGTTAGAGATTTTGCTGAGGAATACGGTTTCGGGAGATGATACCCGATTATCCGTGGCTCTGCTTTGAAAGCTTTTGGACATCCGAACAGCGAATGGGGCGACAAGGCTGGAATTGATTGAAGAATGTGATAAGTACATCTCCGGAGCTAGTTCGTGATACCGATAAGCCGTTCTTGATGCCTGTCGAGGATGTATTCTCTATTACCGGTCGTGGTACCGTTGCTACCGGTAAGGTAGAGAGAGGTACTCGCACGTTCAGGACGAAGTAGAAATCGTTGGTTTGATGGACAAAGCCGAGAAAGGTAGTTGTTACCGGTATCGAAATGTTCCGTAAGCACTGGACGAAGGTCCGGGCTGGTGATAACATCGCGTATTGCTGCGTGGCGTACAAAGAGATGAAATCGAAAGAGACAGGTTTTGGCAAAGCCGGGCAGCATCACTCCGCACAGCAAGTTCAAGGCTCAGGTTTACGTAGTTGAAGAAGGAAGAGGGTGGTCGTCATACCGTTCTTCTCCAACTACTGTCCGCGATTCTATTTCACCACCACCGATATTACCGGTATTATCAATTTGCACGGAGGGTGTTGGAACATTGCATGCCACGCGATTAACGTTGAGCCAGCGACTCGAATCCGTATCGGACCTATCGCGAGTGGGAAAAGGTCAGAAGTTCCGCTATTCGTGAGAGATGGCGGTCACCGCGGGTCCGCTCTGTCAGAGTTAAATAATAAAAGATACAAAACACAGAAAAGAAACATAAAAAGTAGAGAAACCCTATGCGCTGCATAGTCACTATGGCGGGTAATTCTTTCAGTCAAATGGTGTTGGTAAGTTTTGAGAGAATAAAATTCAAGGGTTTACAGGTGAGATGGCATTTGCCACCCCACACATATAGCAGTAATGGGCACAGCTTTTTCATTGATAGGTGAGTTCTGTTTTACGGTGAAAGCTACGGAAACGCAAAAAGCGATAAGAGCTTGGAGCAAGAAATCATGAGACAACAAGCCGGCAAATAGATAACAATATAAATAGCAAGCGCTACGGAGAGGCGCATGATTTTAAAACAGAGACACTCAGTAGAAAATTAGTGAAATACACCGACAAACAAAAGATTTGATGATAAAATAAAACAAAAACGCTCTGTATAGAGGAATATCTATGCACGAGGATCGATAGAAATTTTCACCAAGAGCAAGAGAGTTGAGTTATCTATGTAGAGTATTTTAACAAAATGCGGATTGTCTCAAATACACCACACTACAAGCCCAAATAAAGGAGCCACCTCGACACGAAACGATACTAAGAAAGTATCTCGTTGTACTGATAGACCTGCACTCAGCGAAAGAAGTGCTAAGCCGGAAAAGAGCAGGGGAAGGAAGAACAAGGGAAGGAAGAGCACGAAGGAAGAACAAGAAAAGAAGAACAGGAAGAAGAAGGAAGAGAAAACAACAAAGTTACATCGATGAGGGTGGGAGACCCGTGCAGCCGGTTATTTCCGCTAAAGAGGTTTGACCCATCATAAAATCGAACTACCGGATAAAGGATAGAAAAGACGGTTTGTGGGATTTATGACGAAATCATTTTTGGTAGCACTGGAAAATATTGCGGATATAGAGCTATGCAATATAGTCTGTATGATATCAGCGACAAGCTACTGTGCTGCTTTGCCGCCGGGTAAGGGCAAGATGCTTGCAGGGAATTGCCGTTTATAATGACGCTTATGTTGTCTATTTGGAATACCATGGAACGCGTTGATAGAACCAGTGATGGGGATGAACCGTTGGTGATTTTTGAAGAAAGCTTATGACAGACAAACAAAGAAAATACTTTCGATTCATACTATAGCAGAGTTTATCCATATAGTAATATGCATTTTAAAAATAAAATCGTTTTAAAAGGGGACAACTTATATTTTGATGATTTTAATGGAAACCGGTACGGACGCAGATTTATATTGCTATGGTTTAGCAAGCATAAAGCACATCAAAAGCGGTTATCAAAGTCCGGGGGCTTTAACAAAGGCGAGCCTGTTGTGATTGGGCGGGTAATGCAGAGCGATATGATACGAGTTTACCGGCTGTCCGGTGAGAAAGTGAGCCAATACCTACCGGAAGACGTCATGCAATTCAAAGTGTCGGTGAAAGGTATTTTTGCACGTGAACAACGAAAAATACCGATGAAGTGATCAGAGTTTACCACCTTTAGTACTCAGCGATGTATTTTCCGGTGAAGAGCACTGCTGCGAATCCAAGAATACAATATCGACGACAGCAATCGGTACTATTTGTGTTGGGAGCTTCCTGGATCGAGACGCCGAGAAACTGGCACACAGTCACTTGATGCTTTTTGACACTTTGATGATGTGCCGAAAGAGTGACTTTCAGCCTGCATGTGATGGCGGATTACTGATTTGCTATGGGGAGAGGGACACGTTATTACCTTTTAATCGAAAATGAGAAGGTTTTTGCTTTTTCTGGATAGAGTGATTATGAAAACAGGATAAACATCATCGCCAGTACAGTGCCGTTATAGTGATGGGGTTTGCGGCTTAATGATAGCTGCGTATGAGGCATTTATTGTGACTCAATGGGCGCAGGGAGAGAGAGATAGGGCGGATTATAACAACCATCCCAGGATTATAAGCGATTTGCTTATTTATGATGAAAATTACGTCCAGGCAAAAGCTGCGTCACGCCGGATTAGGGGCGAGCCAACACTGAAATGCCCGATTGCCAATCAGCAACATGTTCTGGAAACTCACCGGAATTAGTGGAATGGGGAGTGATTGAGGATTTTGTACTGTATTGATTTGAGAAACCATTACTCGAGTATCCGGTTTCTCTAGAAAAGTGGCTCTTACGGCGGTAGCAGCTAATCAATTATGCCTATGCCGTCAGTAATCTAAACGGTACGACCACTAACCCTATATGCTTATCGCCAGTCGATAAAGGAAATAGCGTGATAAAAATTTACGAGATATGCAGTAGAGGATGGTTTGCCGCTAATGACGCACTAACTCTCACTTGCGTGTTTCTCCGAATGATTACCGAAGGGCGATTGGCGCTTATATCGGTGTACACACAAATGCCAATTCTTTGGATACGAGTTCGGACGAACTCCGCGCTTTCGAGGGAGGAATGTGGCAAGTACATCGAATCTTTATCTGTTGACGGAAGACGCGCACTTTATATTCCGTTTCCGCGCTAAGCGAAAGCATGGGCGGTCGATGATGAAGAAGAAAAGCAGAAAACCGAGTGGGGACACAAAGATATGTACGATCACTCGAAAAGAAGACGCCAAGGTGAATAAGCAAAGATTCGAAAGCACTACTTTAAGCGATTTTTCTTTTCTATGATTGAGCTGGCAAGAAAGCTCCGAAGAATAGAGGAGATTTTCTTTTTGTGATTCAAGGCATCAGCTCCTATAAAGATTCTTATCTAACAGTTTTATAATGGAAATAACGGGTAAAGCGGGATGTTGACATATTAGATATGTATAGAATTTTTGTTAGTTTCCGGTAATGATTTATATTTGGCGGGAGCTTGATGGTGAAAGTGGGCTATACATATCTCTATCGTTTATGCGATCTCGCAGGATTAATAGATTGTCATAAAACAAAACTACTGCCGGACATTTGATGACCGGAATGTATGTATATATGAAGAGCGGAAAACGAACATTTATCTCCTAAGCGAGGAGCAAAGTAAGAATGGAGGTCCGTTTCCAAAGCCGAGGGCGTTTGAACGGACGTCAACACACTGTCATAAACTTTTGTTAAAAGAGCAAAACACGCAACGCCGAGCGGTTTCCTTGTCAAGAGAGAAAATGCCGAAAAAGATATCCTAAAAATGGGAAGAAATGTACGTAAATTTCTCCATTTTTGACCTCAGAAATCTCCAGAGATTTCACTTGACTTATACAATATATGGTGATACTATTATTTTGGTATGTATCAATATATTGTGTGTTGAGTAAAACAACCAAAAGAAAACAAGGAAAGTTTATACTGCCAAAAACGGAATGCGGGAAAGGTGTAGTTATGGAGCTAAAGAAGTAAGGTCAGGAGATTGGAAGGTCTACCTACTGACGTTTACTGCCGAAAAGATTGTGTGCATGCGGTCAAAAAGTCAGCCGATGGTGTGTTGGTGAAGTTTACCGCAGAAGAAAGAAGAGAATTGTCCGGGCTGGTAGCGGGAAAAGATTCTGCATTTAAATACCAACATTGTTCCGATTGAAACCATCACAACTTACGTCGAATACGCACTGGATAAAATGAAACCGTCAGTGTGCGAAAGTCCACCGACATACCGCAACTACAAGATTGACACTGTCAATATGTTGAGATGATGTTTACCGCAAATCTGAGGTGCGCTATATCGGCGATCAGGAAAAGCTCCAGCACTGGATTCGGCACTGGCGCGACCAAGCGGAGCTTAATTTATAATCAGCTCAGCAAGAGCTGTGCAGAGGAAAGGTTTTCACTGAACAAAGAAGAAAAGTGCCATTCGGGCGAGGCTATGTTACATTCACGATATGGTTGTAGCCATAGGGCCGATGGTGCTGCTTGGTGATGCATAGAAAAGCGGTGACCGGCGGCTTTGAAATGGCAAATATTTGGTATAATGAGCCGAAAACCTTAGATACTGCGCTGACGTCATCAGCGCGACATTGTGCTGTCAACGGCGGCGCAGCGGTACGGCGGTTTACCGTCGGCGGGATAGATAAAGATTTTAGCGCCTATATGCGGGACGCTGTAAAACATTTGTTTTGATTACGGTGATATGATTGTTGGCGAGATGACGCCCGAGCAGCGTCAGCGCATTGAAGAAAAGGTGCTGGATAAGTGCGGCGGGACATCGACCAGGGCTTTCGAATTGAATATAAGCTCAATACCGTCGGCGTGAGTCAGGGGCGACTATCCGTTTTATTACGATTACTGCGGTCTTGCAACCGACCGCTGGGGAAGCTGGCGACCGATATGCTGAAGGTGCATATGGGCGGACAGGGTAAAGCAGCTTTAAAAAGCCGGTGCTTTTCCCGAAGATTGTATTCTTTATGATGAAGAGCTGCATAAGCGAGGGCAAGGTTAGAGGATATTTTTGAACTGGCAGATTGAATGCTCTTCTAAGACCATATCCCGATTTCCTGAGCCTGACCGGCGAGGATATGTAAGGAAATGTATAAAAAGTACAAAAAGTCGTATCGCCGATGGGCTCCTGAGCCTTTTAAGCCCATCGCGCAGGCAGGAAGGAAACCGGCGGACGAAAACGATGTCCGGTCTTTACCGGACGCTGGAACGGCGGAGCGATTAGCCACATTTGCCGATGATTTACGCCAAGGCAAAGGAAGAAGGAAAAGAGACTTTTATGAGGTGCTGGATTATTATTTGCAAATGATGCGCACCTGCATCAAAAAACCTATGAATATTTGGGAAATCTCAAGGCGTCGGTCAATCCGCTGGCGTTTTGCGAGGGCGGTTTTTATAAGGGACGGCTCAAACATTCCGATAAAATTCGGCCGATTTTAGAGGCGGTTACATTCTCCTTTGGATTACCGCATTAAATGAGCGCATAGCTCCATAACAGCAAGTCCTTCGGGAGAGACGGCGGAGTTTGCCCTGCAAGTGATGGAATATATTAACCAAAAAGCGCAGGAGTTTAAGGAAAGAAGACGGAATTTTATATGCCATTTACGGCACGCCGGCAGAATCCTTGTGCGGTACGCAGGTGGAGCAGTTCCGCAATCTCTACGAGCGGATAAAAAATGTGTCAGATCGGGCATATGTTACCAATAGCTTTCATTTGCATCGTAACAGAGGAAGTGAAGCCGATTGAAAAACAGGATTATGAAAAGCGTTTTTGGGGATTTGCTCAAAGCGGCGGCAAGATTCAGTATGTTCTGCTATAATATTCCTATAATACCAATGATTCGGACGCTGGTACGGCGGGCAATGAAAATGGGCTTTTATGAGGGGATTAATATGGCGCTGTCTTGTTGCGATGACTGCGGGCATCAGGGCTGAATATGGAAGTTGCCCGAAGTGCCATTCCGAGAACCACAATAAAAATTGACCGCATGAACGGTACCTGAGCTTCTCCAGAGTCAAGGGCGACACAAGACAATCACGCCAAAACAGTGGAGATTTCAGAAGAGTAACCATCTTAACAGGAGTAACGGAAAATAGCGCTACAAGGTGAGAACTATGGAATATCATAATATTACCAAAAGACGATATGAATAATGGCGAGACTCCAGTTTGTGCTATGGCTGCGGGCTGTACATCGCCTGTCCGGAGTGCCAAAATCCCTTTACCTGGGATATTTGCGGCGGTTTGCCCTTTGATGACAAAAGCGAGGACGAGCTGTGGGAAATTACGCGAGACGGGATTATATTGACGGCATTACGCTATCGGGAGGCGATCCGCTTCATCCGCAGAACGGCAGGAGTCGCTATGCTTTGGCAGAGATTCGGCAGCGTTTCCGGAGTGTGGGTTTATACCGCTATTTATGGGACGAGGTAAAGTTTGCCGCTGATGCAGGCGGTTGATGTGCTAATTGACTGGAAGATTTGAGCGGGATAACGGGTGGCCTGATGACCATCGGGTTGGCTCGTCCAATCAAAGAGTGATTGCCGCTAAGCCGAGTCTGGCTGAGGGACGGGTTGTTTTGTACAGGATAAACAAAGAATACTGGGGTGCCTTTCTTTCTGTGAAAATGGGGAGAAAGGTATGCATAAAAATGTGGCAAAATAGACAAAACATAAGACAGATTGCCTAGGAATAAGAAGAAAAATTTATAAAAACGAATGGACAATTAAGAGAAAAATAAGATATAATAAGAGAAATACAAAATATTTTTGTGCGTCTGTGTCCATATCCGAAATAGGCGCTGAAACCGTGTTCATAAGAGAGAGGAATGAATAAAAATAAACAGGAGGATATCAATACCTACGAAATAGGCTGACCCATTGACTTACGAATAGGATTATGACATGAATGAAGAAGCAACAAAATTAGAAGTACCCACTGTATTTGGTGGTAGGGGCGTTGTTGGTGCATGTGTCTGTGAAGTTTTCTTTCTTTATTGGAACATATCGTTTATGAAGTTTTACAATTTTATTTAGTATGGGATTTTTATTAGCTTAGAGTATATCCATGAGGTATCAGTGGCAGAGCGTGTTTGTGGCTTTTGCTGGGCGACGGTTTTTGGGATGCTTTCGACGCTTACTTTGGGCTGGGACTTCGGCTTTCAGAACTGGATTTTTGCGTTACTGGTAGTGGAGATTACGATGCCGCTTCGGGACGGAAGCCCTTTTATGTCTTAGGCTTTTTGCAATCCCTTTTATACATGGCGCTCTACTTTGCAATAAAACAAAAGTTTCAGTGGAAGTACTGTTTCGGCGAAATGATGATGATTTTTCTGAATATGGCGAGTATTTTTGGAGTCATTTTCTTTTCCGAGCGGGCGCTGGGATTGTCTAAGGCAATTGAGTTCTTTTTGTGCAAAAGGAAATGGAAGAAATGAAAAGTCAGCATCGCCAGGGACGCTGACGAGGCTTAGTCAATCGCTGGCGAATGAACCAGATTTTAGCGGACCTGAATGCTCGTTTGCAGAATGATAATATCAGCTTTTATTTGATTTTTGGCGATATTGATGCATTTCAAGAATATCACGACAGCTATGGGCATGGGGTTGGCGATTGTGTGCTCGGCGGGTTTCGGAATTACGAGCCACGAACTGCGGGGTGATGATATCGTTGCTCGCTGGGGGTGAGGGAGTTTTTGATATTGCTGCATAACCGCTGCAATGGCAAAGAGCCGCTACGGCGACCGAAGTCAATGACATCTTAAATCGGCTGTGCCGGAAAAATCGAGACAACACCGGTTTGCAGTCAAGGACTGCAGATTCCGGTTACGGTTACCGCTGGCGGAGTCAGCTCGGAGGGTATCAGGATATTTACGAAATGATTCGGAAAGCCCAGATGCGCAGATGTATCAGGGCAGCCGGTAGAAATCAGTAAAATCGAAGAGCGACTGGCAGGAGCAGCTAAGAGGAAGCGCTGTGTTCGTAGCAAACTCCGATTTTGTCGGGACTGCTTGTCGAGGCATTGTTGAAAAGGAAGATAGGATTATAATAAGAAATGAGCCTTACGCTGGGGCGCATTTCTTTTTACCCCCGGACAAAAGCTTGCCAAAGGGCAGGACGGCAGAAAATGCGCAAGGCATTGGCAAGTCGGCAGAGAAAGCTGCAAGTCAGCAAAGAAAAGGAAGCGGCAGACGGCAAAAGCAAAACGCCAAGCAGCAGGCAAATAGGGCAGAAAATAAAAGGCAAGGAAAAAGGGGATATTATGCGGGAAAAGCTGGAAGAATATGGATAAAAAGTCTGCTGGTGCGAAAGAGCTTTTGATTTTAATAGATATTTTATTGATTAACTTGGCGGCGGGCTGTGCTCTTTGGTGCGCTGATTTTAGCAAGCAATATTCCGAGCGGGATACAGCGAGGCGGTGTTTCGCTATGCGCCGGTTAATGTGGCGGTTACGCTGGGGCTTTATGGCTGTTTCGCCTGTATCACTAGCCTTGGAAATACGCCGGCATGGAGGAGCTGACCAATATGGCATATGCCGCGTGGTATCGGCAGCAGGGCAATGGTGCGGAATGCTTGCTTTGGGTGTACGTGTACCTCGGAGCTTTCACCCGCTGTATTTGGGCTTTTGCTATTTTTGGTGTAATTTCCGCTTTGCCTATCGTCAGAGCATTAAACAATCGCTACCGCAATGACCGCAAGCGCCGGACAATGATTATCGGAGCGGGGAAGCGGCAAATGCGATTATCAAGAGATTAACAATAGTCAATACTTAGACGGAAAAATATGTGTGCGATTGACGATAATCGGAGTAAGATTGGCAGTTATATTCAGGGGTAAAGGTAACCGGTGCCGAGAAGATATTTTGAAATGGTCCGTAAATATGAAGTAACGGACATCATTATTGCCATTCCCTCGTACTCTAAGGAGCATCTAAAGCCGATTTTTGGATATCTGTACAGCAAACCGATATGTTCGCTCAAGATTTTTACCGGGAATGTATCAGCTGATTAACGGGCAGGTTAGCGCCTCGCAACTTAGAAACGTGGATATTGAGGACTTGGTCGGGCGAGATACAGGTGGATTTGGACTTGGGCAGTATTATGAATTATGTCGGCGGAAAAATCGTGATGGTAACCGGCGGTGGCGGCTCCATTGGCGAGTGAGCTGTGCCGGCAGCTGGCGAAATATCAGCCGAAGCGGCTGATTATTGTGGATTTTTATGAGAATAACGCTTATGACATTGAGCAGGAACTCAAGGCAAAATATAAGGATTTGCAGCTGGCGGTGCTGATTGCCTCGGTTTGCGATGAAAAGAGAATGGCGGCGATTTTTAAGCAATACCGTCCGGATATTGTCTATCGCGCGGCGGCGCATAGCATGTGCCGCTAATGGAGAGCAGCCCGAATGAGGCGATTAAAAATAATGTGTTCGGCACGCAAACGATGGCGGAACTGGCGGATTGCTACGGGGTGAAGCGTTTTGTTCTGATTTCAACCGATAAAGCGGTCAATCCGACCAATACTATGGGGGCGTCCAAACGGATTTTGCGAAATGCTAATTCAAAGCTTTGACAAAAAATCCAAAACCGAGTTTTGTAGCGGTTCACTTTGGCAATGTTTTTAGGCAGTAATGGCAGTATCGTGCCGCTTTTTCGTAAGCAGATTTTCGCAGAGGGCGGGCCGGTAACGGTTACGCATCCGGATATTATTCGCTATTTTATGACAATTCCGGAGGCGGTGGCGCTGGTCTTGCAGGCGGGTGCGCTGGCAGGCGGCGGCGGATTTTCGTGCTGGATATGGGAGAGCAGGTTAAAATCGTGGATTTGGCTCGCAACCTGATTCGGCTGATGGGCTTTGTGCCGGATAGGGATATCAAGATTGAGTATATTGGGCTGCGTCCGGGAGAAAAAGCTCTATGAGGAGTAATGGCGGAGGAGGGCTTACAGGAAACGAGCAATAAGCTGATTCATATCGGGCGTCCGATTCAATGGAAGAAGAAGCTTTTTGCCAGCTAATTTAGCCAAATTAAAGGCGGCAGTCGAAGCCGAGGACGAAATAAAAGATATTGTCAAAGCATCGTGCCGACCTACCGCACCGAGGGAAGCGAGTAAGGTTGTGCAAAACAGGAGGCGATGGAAAATGATTTTTATATCACGGGGCGATGTCAGTGTTGATTGCCCAAAAATTGTCAAGCAAAATCGTTTCTTGGATTTTTGGTTTTGGATTTTATACCACGACGAACCGAGAGCAGGCGGTAAACTTTGCAATTAAGGTGGCAGAACGGCGACAAAGCAAAGAGGCGATTCTCAATGTTTATGAGATGAAAGAACAGATAGCATTTAAGGAGTGCAGTTTGCTTCAATTTGATGCACCGGACGAAAGGTGGTTGGACTTTGTAGCGGCGAATCGGCGGGGGTTTACCAAGGAAAAGCAGTATGAGCTGATTTATGGAGCGGTAGCCAATGATGATGTCATCGGGTTATCACGCTTTATGACGGGGCTGTTGACGGAAGGAGCAGGCGCTGGAGGATTTAGATTCGAAAATTATTCAATCAGCTGGTATTTACTACGGAGCAGGCATTAGGGCTATTTGCACTTTCAAGGAGGCGAGCGGGTATGAACGACAATCAATTCAGTGCAATGCTGGCGCTTATCGTACCGCCGATTATTGAGGAGATTGCTAAAAACAGTAATCTTAGGGAGGAAGAGATGGTTTCTTGCTTCTACCGTTCCAAGCTTTTTACCGAGAGCTTGCACTGAAAGCTCAAGCTTGCATTATAGTCCGATGACGCTTTATACGATGTCATCAGGACGAGCTTCTTACAGGGTCGTACTGATTATCCGGAGGAGGCATAGATGAGGAAAGAGATTGATTTTTAATTTATTGTATGGAAAGATATCGCTATTTTGAGAGCTTTCCGGAAGAGGCGGCGCTCTTTGAGCAATATGATATGTATCATTATATTTCAAAAATACTTTGAGGGTGCTGCATACGATGGGCGATTTGGCGCTGACAGCAGATTTTGACCGATATATTGCCGCCGCCGAGCGCAAAGGGCAATAAGATTTGCTTGTGCTTTTGCAGCAGCTATAATAAGGGAAAAAGAACAGCCAGCTGACAGTAAGGAGTGATTAGTAGCATATAAGCATTACTGATCGTGAGTGAAAATAATGGCATCTTGCGCTGCGAAAAGAGGCTTTGAAGTTATACGCCACCGCAAACACGTATGAACTGTTTAGAAAGGAAAAGCCGGATTTGCTGCTGTTAGATATTATGATGCCGGAGCTGGACGGCTTTGGTTTATAAAAAGTGGTTCAGGAGGTCAAACGTCCCCACTATTATGCTGACGGCTCGGGCGGAAGAAGTCGATAAGGTGCTGGGGCTGGGTTTGGGGCGGATGATTATATTACAAGCCCTTTAGCGTCAGGAGCTGGTTTGCCAGGGTGAAAAGCCAATTTGCCCGCAAAATGTGGAGGGCAAAAGCCGCTCAGCCCGATAAGATTTTGCGCTCAGGAGAAGATTAGAGGTCGTACAGTTCAGTATAAGGTCACGAAAAGACAAAGGCAGAGATTAGATTTAACCGTTCAGGGAATACGATTGCTTAAGTTTTTAATGGAACAGGGCAATCAGATTTTTACCAGAGCGACTCTTAGAGCAGGTTTGGGTGATATGATATTATGGCGATGTGCGGACGGTCGATGTAACGGTGCGCAGACTTCGGGATCGAAGATGAGCCAGCAATCCATTTATATTTTGACCAAAGCGAGGCGTGGGCTGATATTTTTAATCCGAAGAAAAACGGGTTTGGAGAAATTATGCATTTAAAGTATACGCTGGCGCTTGGTGACGATTTGCTGTTCTGCTGGTCATTATTGTCATCATGCGCGAGCGGAACTTTGATTATATACCTGACCAGAATAATGAATATACGGTGATATGACCTGCGGCGGCGCGGCACTGGCAGCAACGATTTCAGCGGAAGACAATGCTTCTGCCGAGGTTCTGGAAAAAGCAGTACTGAACGACGCAGGGGCGACTGGGGCAGCCGGCATCGGACAGCATTATTTGTATCTGCGAACCAATGGCGAAGTGATTTATACCACATCGGAGATGGAGACTGCCAGCGGATTTTAACACCGCAAACGATGGCGGCGGCGATGGGAGAAACGCTCGAGGGTTTGACCGGGTTAGATATTCCGAAAATGACGCGTATGATGGGGCTGGCACCGACAAAACGGGACAATCAAGGGAAGTGGCGTTTCTTCTTTATTTTCTAAAGGCGCGACTTCAGTCGAAGAATATCCGGCGGACGGTGTATGTTATTTCCATGTCGATTTATGCGCGAGTGGGCTGGCAATGTTGCTGGGTTATATCTTTTGCCGGCTATCTGACCAAAACCGATTCGCTCGCGCTCTCTAAGCGGGCAAAAGGATATGACGGCGAAATCTGACCGGTTCCGGTGCTGTCGGATGATGAAATCAGATTTGGTACCGATAAATTTTTAATTATATGGCAAAGTCCCTAAACCAGAACGCTGGAACAAACACGGGCTGATAAAATGGAAACCATTATTCATTATAAGCCGATGATGGATGCGACGGTACATGATGAAAGTGGGGAAAATCATTCATGGCAAAATCCGGCGACTGGTCTGGAGTCAGTAGGTTTTCCACAGTGCCAAAAGCTATGAGGAAGTGTTTGGCGGAAACGGTGAAATCCCTTATCAGGAGCTGCAGTGAGGCAGATACAGCAGGGACAGCTGAGAGTTTACCTTGGAAAGGAAAATCAATATTTTAATGCCAGCAGTTTTGTTCGTTATTTTTAGTGATGAGCCGGAGCTCAGTGGCGTGATTGCGTCGTTCAGGACGTAACCGAGCATATAAAAGCTGGAGCAGATTCAAAAAGGTTTGTCGCTAATGTGTCGCATGGGCTGCGAGGAGCATAGCCGATTACAGCGTGAAAAAGCATGCGACACCTTGCTGGACTTTGCGCCGGAGGACCTAGAAAACCGGAAACGTTTTTAACGGTAATCAGGTCAGAAAGCGACCGAAATGACAAAGACTTTGGTTCAGGATTTGCTGGACTTATCAAGTTAGATAACAAAAAGCTGGAAAGCTCAAATGGATCGATCAGAGCTGACCAAGGGCTCGTGCGCAATGAAAGTCGGGCAACACCAGATTCATCTGCTCGCAAAAGGGCAGCAGCTTTTGTTTTGAGGCGGAAGAAAAATATTATATTTATGGCGATGCCATGGCCTTGGAATTCGCAGGTCTTTCGCAATTTGATTTCTTCCAATGCCGTAAAATGTGGCCGGCGGGGGAAGCAGTGTTGTTGCAGTATCGCTGTCAGCAGAGAAAGCTTTGTTGTCGGTAGGGTTCAGGATGGGGCATTGGCACTCGCGCCGGAAGAGTTTGCCTCGCATTTTTGAACGGTTTACCGGGTCGATAAAGGCTCGTTCTCCGGGCGATGGGCGGAACGGGTTGGGGGCTTGCGAGTGTTCAGGGAAGTTATGCGGCGGTATCATGGCGGCCGAGTCGAGTTACCTCGGAATTGAGGCAGAGCTGTTTTTCTTTGTATTTTCCATCGCTCAGAAACAACGGATACGAAGTTCATGCCAACTTATCCGTTAGCGATTGTAACAGGTTTGTAGCTATAAATCCGATATAATAAAACCAGCGTAACAGCATATGCCTTGCATCTTTCGGGCAGATGTGGAAAATGGCAGGGAGAAAAGGGAGCGATGATGAGAAAAGAGGCATCATTCGTTTATTTTTCTACGTTGGTTTGCTATGGACGTTCCTTTTTCTTTTTGCTGCCGAGGCCAAGCACTTTCCCAAAGTGGCAGGATTCGTAGAGCCGCGGACAATAAAGGATTACGACAAACAAGGCAGCAGGAAGAAGGTTATTTCGAAATCAGGCAGTTAGCTGGAGCGTGGGGGCTCACCGCAGAGAAACATCTGCAATCGTGAAAAGAATTAGAAAGAAGGATCTAAAATGAAAGAAAATGGCGTGGTCGAGCAGTGGTTCTTATTGACCTTGACGGACGGCAGTGGTAAAGAAAGAACGAAGCTCTTTCCACCGGCAATACCGTAAGCTGTTGGAGCAATAATGGCGGCAAGAAGGAAGATCGAGTGTAAGTTTGGTGCTGTATGTTGGCAGAGACAGCAAAACCGAGACCGGTGATTTTGCAGCTGGATGAGTATACCGGTGGTGCCAGTAAGCTGTTTAGCGCTGAGGGTGGAAATAAACCGGTCGGGCGTAAATTGCTTGCTGATTCAGGTTGGCAGAGAAAACCAAAAACGGCAAGCCAGATTTATCAAATCGTAGCGGAAGATATCAAAACCAAAGAAAGGATAAGTTAGAAAGTATGACGGTAAAGTTCAAAAATGAGTCGATGACAGGCAGCAGCCAGCGCACCATAGCCTTGCGGCGGAGCCGTCAGAAAACGTACGAGGGCTGCTGGCGAGCGACCGGGTCGAGCTCAGCGGTTCCTGCCATACAACGTTACCGGCAATTGGCTTAAAAGACTAAGCGAACTACCGACAGGAAAGAATAAAGGAATGCCTTTTCTACAGGCGCGCTTAGCGAAAGGATATGGAATGGAGCAAAGATGAGCAGCAAGACAGCGAGTTAAATCTATGACGTTAGCGATAGCTTATTTTAATAAGTCTTTTTGCAGATTGAAAGAGCCTATGGTTTGAAAACCATATAGCCTTTTCTGCTGCTCATACCAGACTGAAACAACGGACCAGGCGTTGCGGGAGCAGATTATGGAGCCGGAATATATTGCGTTATATTCGGGAGAAAGCAGGGAGAGTATCAGAGTACTGGACTACTGCCGGCGCACTGTTTAGCTCGATTTTAAAGATACCGGCAGGAGTGAGTCAGCCAGCTCCAGAAGATGACGAATTGCTTAGCCAATATGAGCCTGAGCTGTTTGCCCGGCCGCATGGCCACCTTACTGTATCATTTCGGTTCCACTTTCAGCACAAACGCTGGAGCGGGATTGCGCAAGCCAAGCTGCCGAAGCAGGCGAAAGCAATTACCGGTATGGCGCTGGTTCCAGCGGGCTGGCGGAGAACCGATTTTGCTGCTCTTTTTGATGAGGATACTACGCTGGTTAAGGGTTTTCCGTTTGATGAGTTGTCGGACGAAAAGCGAGGTGTTTAGCCATATGTGTGACAGTCAAGCGGGGCGGGTAATCTTCGGCTTTCTATGAAACAGCAAAGGATGTATGGTTTTGCCGGTGAGTTCTGCTACTACTACCATGCCAGGCATCAGCTATATTTCTGCCACGCAGGAGCGGGAATGGGAGAGCGTCGTATTTGCTGGAGAATAACGGACAGTTCACGTGATACCGAGGGTTTGATCGGGTATATCTTTTTCTTTGCCAAAACCCTCGTATTTTTATGGAGCATTTCAGAAACGGACGAAGTTCCGCTCATGGCGATTCGTCCACTCTCTTTGAGCTAATACCAAAGGTACCTGTCAGGTGGCGCAGACGCCGGAGCAAAGCGGCGCAGACCTGCCGGCGGGCGAGGGCGCTAGCCGATATGGTTTATGAATAAAGATAGCCTGCTCAGCAGCAGGAGGATTAATGGCTGGCGTATCAGGCAGAAGAGCGCCATCATTTTATTTTGATTACTATTTCCGGGGACATCGCCTGATTTGGAACGAAGAAATGCGCAAAGCATTATGGCGTGGAATATCCGCTGGAGATTGTGCTGGACGGGGAGCAGGTGGTGCTGTATAAGCAGGCTACTGCTTACAGCCGGAAGGTGCTGCTGCAGCAAGGAGTGCAGTTTCTAGAGCAAATGATGAAAGGGTGCTAGCCGTTTTATCAGACACAGCAGCAAGCGTGGTCATAATCTGTTCCTTGCCTATTTTGCCGACCGAAAAGCAGCGTTCAGCTGGGCGCTGGGTGATTGATACGGCAGACGGCGAGTTCCTGTGTTCCCTAACCCGCAAGGAGAGAAATGAACTGGAATAAGATTTTGTCCGTTTTTGATTGTCCCTATTCCTGATAATCAATTTTGCTTTGTGCGGTGCCGCAGTATTCGGGATCGAGCGCAGCTATACGCTCCAGCAGCCGAACGCAGCAGCAGCTGGAAAATGAGTGATGAAACAAAAAGTAACGATGTATGATTATCTGCCGGGTTTTATCCCAAAGGCAATTTTGGAGCTGAAAAGCAGCCGAATGGAAAAGGAAGAAATCTTAACAAGATTTTCGCTTCGGACAAGAGTATCGCTCGGAAATCACCTATCAGGCGGCACTGGCGGACAGCATCAAAAGCGACCGGCGGCTGCTTGCGCATGCATACGGGAGATCGTAGCGGAACGCTTTACTATAAAGGAAAAATGCCGCTATGTGCCAGATGGTGCGGCGTTATCTGCCAACAGAGGCAAAACGCTGCTGTTTGTGACCGGGATTTGGTTTGGCGAAGCCCAGGCAATTTCAGGTTACCAACCGGCAAATCAAAGGGCGATGGTATGTTGCTTGACATTAGCGGCGTATTTCGAGGCCAAATCATCTTTAACCAGTCGGTTTCTCAGGTGCAAATTGGCCGAAAGGGCGTTCGTGGGAGCGGTGGGACGGTTTTATGAGCCGCTGGAGTTTGACGGAGCGGCGCAGGATATTTATGCGCTGATGGGCGATGTATTAGTTTTTATGAACAAAATGGAAGAAAAGGATAAGACACATGATCATTAAAGACGCCGATATCGGCTGCTGGATGTCGTGGATTCCGATACCCGTCAGCTAACAATTGAGAGCGACGCCGGTGTACCGGCTGGTTTTATGAAGGCAGCTTGGTATTTATTATATTGATGCTTATCAAAATGAGGACATAAATGCGGAATAGGAAGAAAAGGTTCTTGCCAAAATAGTGCCAGGGAAAGAACGAATGGCACGACCAATACCCATGCGTGTTCCTTGGCAAAGGGTTTCTTTGGACTGAGTTAAAATCCTGAAACAGCCGTTTTTGTTCCCGACCAGGCGCTCTTTTCCTTCGTGAGACATAGTCCAGAGAGGACAAAGCCGGATTCGACAATGACAGGATGAGCTTGCTCGAGAAGATAGCACGCCGGCAATGATTTTTAGAGGCGCATCTAACATGCGCTTCTTTCATAGCAACCGGACGCGTGCCGCCGTTGCCCAACGATTCGGTCAGCTGAGATCACCAGCTCCGATGCCGGACGCGCAACGTAGTTTTACGCCAGTCGGATTGGCATCTTGAGAGGTGCCGAAGAGGTGACAGGGTTCCCTCCGTCTTCCATCAAAATTACTTTTGCAAAAATCTTACGATACCCGGTGCAGCGAGATAAAAAGCGTTCCAGGACGCCCCGCAAGATTCAGGCATTTCAGATTGAGTAGTTCCATACGATTTCTCCTAGCGCCAAGGAAGCTGCCAGGTCCCTTATCCTTGTGCGAGACAAATAAGCTGCCGGGAAATGCGAAATAAAATGCTCCAGCTAAATATAGCTCTGTCAGGTGTGCCGGTCTGTCAAATAGGAGGAAAACGATAGAATCAGGGTAGTTTTAAGGCGTGCATATGTTATCTAGAAAACGCTTTTGCTTTTGTAGCTGTTTAAAAATGAGACATTTGTATGCAGTCATCTTGCAATTAGAGATCAGAGCGATACGTTTCTCTAATTCAGGAGTAAATACATTTGCTCTTTGGCAGGGTGGCGATGGAGCAGGGCACGCGACAAAAGAGGCTGTCTTGGCAGTAGGTGCAGGATAAAAAGCTACTGCTTCGGCAGATGTGCGGAGGAAAATCCCGCCGATTAGCGCCCGAAGCAATAACAAATAAAAACAGGGGAAAAAAATGGAACAATTACAGATTAGGCGGGTCAAACTGAAAAAAGGACAAGTAGAGGTCAGTGGGGCGAAAAGTGCAGCGTTACCAATTTTGGCGGCGGCAGCAACGCTAACTCAAGATGTTTGTGTGATTGAAAACGTACCCGGACATTTTAGATATCGGATTATGATGAAAGGAATCAGATGTCTGGGGGCCAAGGTAGCCTATCAAAACGGAGAGTTGATTGACGGCAGCGAATCAAAGAGCCATAGTGGACTCCGAATATATGCAACAGATCGAGCTCCGGTAATTATTTGCTGGGAGCTTTATTGGAAGATTTCATCATCATGGTGATTGTGCCAGGGGGTGCAGAACCAGACCGGTTGACCAGCATATCCGGCTTTGAGGCGTTGGGCGCCCGTACAAAATTGAACACGGTTTATTGTGCCAACGAAGAAAAAGCACCCGCTCATCGGAACGTCGGTTATCTGGATATTGCCAGTGTCGGCGGAATTAACAACATATTCAGCGGTACTGGCAGAGGGCAGAACGGTGATTGAAAATCCGGCGAAAAAGAGCCTCATCGTGGACGGCAAACTTTTAAATAGCATAGGGCCGATATTAAGGGGCGCCGGAACCGATGTGATTCCGGATTAAGGGCGTAAAGCCGCCTGCCTCGGCTACGAATATTCGATTATACCCGATCCAGTTAGGGCAGGAACGTTTGTAGTAGCAGCAGCGATTACCGGCGACGATGTCCCTGATTAAAACCTGATTCCAAACATATAGGCAATTTCCGCAGCTTTGGAAATGAATGTCAAGGTAGAAGAACAGGAGGACTCGATTCAGGTTTATGTTGATGAACCGTTAAAGTCCTGTAATATCAAGGACATATATTATCGGGACTGCCGACCGATATGCAGCCTCAATGGCGCTTTTGGCATTGGCTGAGGCACCAGCATTTATAACGAAACCGTTTATATTGACGCTTTCCGGTATGTGGAAGAATTGCTGAAAATGAGCGCCGATATTATTACCGTGAGGCAATACCGCCATTGTAAAGGTGTCCCAAGACTTTGGGAGCGGACGTCAAAAGCCAAAGATCTTGCGACTGAATTGCTTTAATTGCTAGCAGGGCTGGCAAAGAGACAAGCTCGGCGGTATTCCATTTGGACTATATTGATCGTGGTTATGAGCGGATTGAAGAAAAATTACAGAAATTAGGTGCAAAATCAAGCGGGTTTCCTTTGATAACGTTAAAAGTCAGCTCAAGTGGTCTAAAATCTTAAAATAAGACCGAGGCCCGGAAAATGGCTAAAATAGGAAACTTTCTGAAAGAAAGCCACTGTTTACTTGAAAAAGTAGCAAAAATCAGAAAAACATGACAAACCGCTAAAAGAAACAGTTATAAATAGAAATTATGGAGCAGGGATTACTCCGGATGTATGTAATTTTCAATAATTTCAACTGTGTACAGGAGGAGTTTAAATAGACAAAGCAAATTAGTTAGCGCAATTTGCAGAGAAAGCGGAACTGAGCAAGAAAGACATGAAAAGGTTTAGAAGGCGTTTATGGATATTTGTTACCGAAGAATTGACCAAGAGGTGGAAAAATACAATTAGTTGGCTTTAGTAATTTCGAAGTATGAACAGAAAAAGAAAGAAAAGGGACTAACCGCAAACGAAGAAACAAATCACCATTCCGGCTTCAGGCGCAGTTCAAGGCTGGTAAAGGCATTAAGGATGCGGTTAATGTAGCAGCTCCGAAGTCAAGAAGGAAAATAGAAAGTATTTCAAAAGTAAAATCATATACAAAAGATGCCCATCGGGATGGGTCTTTTGTCTTTTCTTCTGACGCAGCCATCAGGAGCCAGCAGAAAAGAGCAAAGATGAGGTGACAAGTTTTAAAAGGTATCTCATGGATTAGGCTTGGCCAGGCCATAGCCAATGAGGCAGCTACTGCCGGCAGTGAAAATCAACGGTAAGTGGGTGAAGCCCTCGGAAGAAGTCAAGGTTGGCGATATTGAAATCGGCTTTGGCCCCAGGAAAAGCGTAAAAGAAACCGAAATGTATCCGTGTAATGTCATTCATAAAAGAAGACGGTATGATTCGCTACTTATCAGGAGGTAAGGATATGGAAAATCAGGCGATGAAAAATCTATGTTTGTTTGTGATTAGTGTTTATACGTTATGAAAACATCTGAGTGGTCCATTTGTTCCGTAATTTGCTGAAAAGAGGGCGAGGCACAGAAAGCTCGGAAAAATCAAATGGAAATGAAAAGAACCTGCAGCTGAAGAATATAGAAAAATATATGCGTTCGGATACTTTATTGAAGAAAAAGCCAGAGAAAGTTTAATCTGATTAAAGACAGCGAAAGAAGTTTATATTTTGAAAAGAATAATAAAGGAAAACTCATCACAAAACCAAAGATAACGGCAAGGATTGTAGCGGCACAGCTCTCATTCGGCGGGGAAAAATGTGTGGGATTTTCCGGCGGCAGCGACAGTGCGGCGCTTGCCATCTGCTAGCACAGCTGCGGTCTGAGCTGGGATTTTCTCCTGGAACTTTATGCAGCATGGACTTCCGGGGCGAAAGCCGAGCCGAGGAAGGATTTGTCAAGCTGGGCAAAACGATATGATTGCCAGCAGTCATTCAAAGCGTGAACATGAGGCTGGCGAACAGCATAAGCTATCGATTGAAACCGCTGCTTGGCTTCGCTATCAGGCGTTTGCTCAAAGAAAGCACAGGCAGAGGCTTTGATAAGGTAGCGTTGGCGCATCTGTCACGAGGTCGAGCGGAAACCGTATTGCTGCATTTCTGCAGAGAGCAGCGTTGAAAGCGGGCTTTGCGGTATGAAACCGCAAAACAGGATTTATATTCAGCCGCTATTAGCAGCAAGCAAGAAGAGTGGAAGCTTATTTAAAAGTGAGCGGATTCCATGGCGACAGGTTCTTCCAGCGAAGATTGCTGCCGGTATCAGCGCCGTCGCGGGTGCAGCAGAGACTTTTGCACCGTAGCTTTACAGGAGCGTTTAGCTTGAACCTGGTTCGGACGCTCCGACGAGACTGCCGGGCGATACGGAGTTTACAGGAGATGTGAGAGCAGACAGAAAAAGAGTTTACCTGTGCCTGGCAACCGTTTCGGTGAGAGGAGGTGGTGCTGGCGGGCAGTACCTGAAACAGCTTCCCCGCTATTTGCAGCAAATCCTGATTCGGCCGGGCGGTTCCAGGCAGCTAAGGGCGACACGGTACAATTTTGCAGCGCATCTGAGAACGAGCCTTGTCGCTGATGCAAGAAAATGGCAAGCAGGAAGATTTAGACAGCTGGCAGGTCAAAAGAACAGGGCGATTTGGTGTTTTATCAGGCTTTTTGTACGCTGATGCCAGCATATTTCGCTGAAAAGGTGTCACAAAATAATTGATTTATTTGTATTTTGGAGTCGTCATGGGAGATGGAAGGCAGGTTTGCTGCCGCAGGAAGCAACAGCGTAATTGTTTTCCTATAGGAGGACAGGCAAGTGTCGGACATTAAGTGGGAAAGAATCTCACGCAGGCAGAGGTTGAGGGCTGTGAGGAATTAAGGAGCTGGGCCAAACAGATTAGCCAAGACTATGCAGGCAGGCATGCACCATCTGGTTTGTATTTTAGAGCGTGCCTTTATGTTTATGAGTGAGTTGTATGAGAAGCTGGCCACCTGTCCGGTAACCATTGAGTTTATGGCAGTCAGTAGCTGACTGAAGATCAGCTGGAAGAATACCGGTATTATCAAGATTGTCAAAGAGTTTGGACGGCAGTATTCAGGATAGCTATGTGCTGATTGTCGAAGATATATCGATCGATTCAGGGCCGGACACTTCGACTGGCAATGGATATTTTGGCTAAGCGTAATCCGGCGTCGGATCAGCTGGCGGCACTGTTGAGATCAAAGCCCCTCGGCGGGTAATCCCGATTCAGGTGTCCTATTGCGGTCCCGATTGATGACTCACGTGCTGGGATATGGTCTTGATTATATGCGAAAATATCGTAATTTTGCCTATGTTGGCGAGATTGGTGGAGGAGATAAAATAAAGCTACGCTTTTGCGTGCGAGCGAAACGGCTTTCAGACAGGAGAAATAGGTGAATAAAAAGCTTGCGTGGGACTGGCTTTTATGCAGCTCTTATTGGGTGAGTGCTCTTTGCCGCCACATATTTTGCACAATCGGCTCAGGCACGCAGTAAATGAAATCAATTACGGCCAGATGGAGCTGGCTCCGATGTTGATAAAGGAAAGTGTGGTGAGTCATCTGTTTAGCCCGTGGATATATTACTCCGACCAGTAAAAGCAATGTGATTTATTTGCGAGGATCAGGCAGTGGGCACAGCAGAGATTAAATCTGCCCAGTACACAGGACTTTGAAGAAAAGAAATGCTGGATGCATATCAGCACGGCATCTGGCAGAGGTACATTTTAAGCCAGTCAGGTTCTAGTAGCGCCAATGGTGCTGACCTTTATTTCGGTCGTATTTTGCAGATTTTGTGATGAGTCAGGCATGCAGGGCAGAGCGGCTCCAGAAGATTATGTCGCTGGTCGCAGCCGGGCAAAGAAAGTCTAACGACAAGGATAAAAGGTAGCACTTTCGGGACGTGGCGCGACTGGAGGAGAAAAGAGATTTAAAAGGAGTGGTGGGGTGATGGACCCGCAGAGATTTTTCCGCATTTGGGCGCTCAGTTCCCAAGGCGTGCTGCTGGTGGGCCTCCGGGTACCAGTAAAACAACTCCATAGCGAGCGGTAGCAGGCGAGGCAAAGGTGCCGTTCTTTGACACTCGGTTTCAGTTTGTGTGAGTGTTTAGCCGGCGTCGTGCTTCACGGGTTCGTGATTTGTTTGACGAAGCAGAAGAAAAGCTCTCCTTGCATTGTCTTTCGGTAGATGGAAATTGAGTGCGAGTCGGACGCCGGCGCGCGCGAGTTAGGCGGCGGACAATGATACGCGGTGAAAGAGGCAGACGCTGAGATCGGCACTTTTGGTGGAAATGGACGACTTTGGCGTGGGCTGAAGCGCATCGTGTGATTGCGGCAACAAGAGCGGGTGAGATATCTGGAGTCAGCACTGCGGCCGTGGACGGATTTGGCTCAACGCGGGTCATGTGGTAGAGGCGAGACCGGACGTCAAGGCAGAAGAAAGAAATCTTGAAGGTGCATGTGCAAGGGCGAAGCCCTTATCGGATACCGTGGATTTAAAGAGGTTGCCAGAGACGACTGCCGGCTTTACCGTGGTTTGCGTTTAGAGATCTGCTGAACGAGTGACGATTTTGCGCCGCTCGCAAAGGGGCTCGTGTCTGTCAGTCAGGATAGTTTGCGAGAGGCGTTTGTCGAAAGTCAGGTTGGTGCGGAAACAGGCGTTCCCGTAATATCGGCGAAAAAGAGAAAACGAGATTACAGCATATCATGGGGCGGGAGCATGCCATTATTTCATCAGGTTTTGCTTAACGTTGACTCAGTGCATAGCGTTTCTATCATTTCCTACTGGTTTTGCCGGCGGTGCTGATCTGCGTACGAAAAAGACGAAATGATATGACGACAAAGTCAGAAAAATGGAGCAGGAAATTGTGGCTCTCCTCGGCGGTCGGGCGGCGGAAGCGCTTGGTCATCAGCGATAGTACAACCAGCGCCTCAGTCAGTGATGAAGCAGCAACAGAAGATTTGCCTGGTACCGTCGTGCGCTACAGCATGAGGCGATGTGATCGGCAATCATGTTACGACAGCAGAAGATATGAGGACAGAAGTGTTTCGTTGGAAGGGAGTTGAGGACATGCTCGCAATCACCAATGAGAGAGAAAATATGCCGGACGATTGATGGGAAATTAAACGGATTGTAACCGACGCTTGTCAAACGGCAACCGATATTTTGGGAAAAATACATTGATGTGCTCGTGCGGCCGCAACGCACTTTGATTGAGAAACGAAAAGGTTTACTCGGGAGCAGTTCATTCGCTTGTGTGGTGATCGCCTGCAGGAAGAGGAGGGCAGAACGCGCTCTCAAGGATCGAGACCGAGGCACTGCGCCGAGCCACAGAAGAAAAAGCGGTTGCGAGGCATGATTTTGGTGAGGTCGGTGGCTCCGGGCAGAGAGAAGGCAGGGTAAAAAGTATTCCAGATGCTTGAGAGATGCTTGTTTGCTGAGTATAAAGAAATAGACAGACCGCCGAGGAATCAGGTTGTTTAGGAGTGCTTCCTATGCTCAAAAGGTACAGGAATTAAAAAGTTTGGGCAGACTTTTGGCGGGGGCGAATGCTATAAAGGCTGTTACCTCGATAAAGTAGTAAGTTTTACTGCAAAGGCAAAATGCTGCTCTGCAAAGCTGCCTGTCCGTACCGGAACAGAGCAGTTTTCATCAAATTAAATCCTGCGATTAATACTTAACATTTGCTTTACAATATAAAGTACTTGCGCTATATAATGGACGATGAGAAGGAGATGATTTTGTGGCACAGGTTAATGTTGGAGATAGATGATGCCATCAAATGAGAAAAAGGCGGAAAGCGCTTGTATTGCGAAAGCTGTGGGGTTAGCGATGTCATCGGCTGTCAGTATATTTCTATACCAAGGTTGCCAACGAGCAAAGAATTCGTTTGAAGTATCAGTTGGTCCGTTTTATAGGGAAAGAACATATCGCTGTGCTTGAAAACGTATAGACAGATAGGAAAGCGGGAAGAAACACACGAGAGGAGAAAACTTATCGAGGGTGATGGATGAAGAAAATATGGCACGGTGGAAAGCATGGGAAGGCCTAACGCCGCCAACACACAGAATAACGGTATGCTATAATCGGCTTAGAAAGAATTAGAAAGAAAGGAAACACTGAAAATGATAGTAAATAACGCATCGCTGGCAGCAGTAGGAGTAAGGAAGAACAATATGACAACCGTAGGGGTCTGCCGAAGTGCTATGGCAGGAGGAGGTCAAATGTCAGGAAGTCCTCATGATGCTAATACGCTTTTGCGCCCGCATGAGCACTAGCTCGAGACGTCACTCGCGGCCCAGTGTAGAGCCACAGACTGATTAATATCAGGTGGAAAACGCTTTTTATTTTCGTAGACACTTACCGAGATGGCTGTGCCAGAGTGTCACGAGACGGGAGCGCTGGAGCGAAATGATTGATGCTGTCTGCATACTCGCGCCGGACCTTAGCATGCAGGTCCTTTTGCTGGTAGACCGGACGCCATGGAGCCGTCCGCTGATGACGATGCAGATGCTGGAGTGGATTCGCTCCTTTGTATCTGCACGACGAGTCATTGCCACCAAAGTGAAGTAAGATGCGAGCAGGAGCAAAGCCAGGCGCTCAAGCAGCATTCGTCAGACAACACGCATGAAAGCGATACGGCATCGTCTGCTCCCCTCACCAAGACAGCACCGAAGCCATCTGGGCAGTAGATAGCTTTGCTGTGTAGAGGCGGAAATATAGATGAGAGTAAGCTTCTCCAGCATGCTTATCGTCAGCGCATAATTTTCTCCGCCACCGAGTGCAAGGCGCAAGGCGCTTGCCTCATCGGCAGTTAATACGGTCAGCTCGATTAAGGGCGGCCATGCAATCTTTCAACGCTAAATCGTACGCATAGAGCCGCTACCTTGATTTGGGATAATAGTCAGCGGCGATTTCCGTTGCCTGTCATAGATTCGGTTGAGTTATGTTTTGAGGTAATTTTTGCACCGTAGTCGGATTTTCTCCAGGAATTTCCTCTGCATCCAGAGTAACCTGTCCGTCCCGTCGCTAATCTCATGTGACGTTTCGAGTCGGCAAAAGGCGCAGCAAAATGGAACATCCACATAGCTCCGATTAAAAGCTTCCTGTGGCTGAAAGTGGGTGCTGTAATATTCTCCGAGCCATCAGCTCGGAGATGGTAGTATTGGATGAAGGAGCTTTCGCTTCGTTCAAAACCTATATAAAACAACCAATTTTCCGCAGTTTGTTTTCTAACATAAGCTCCTCCCGGTAGCGATAATTGCTGATTTTGATCCATGACGCCAGAAACGCTGTCCCTTTGCACGAACGAGCGGCCTGCCGAAACAGGCTGCACTGCTCCATAAAGATCAGTTTCGGCACTGTACAGACGACCGCGATTATGTTTCATCGGTCGCTGGCATTTACGATTTTCTTGCGCATCCGAATGGCGGTTGGCGTAACCTCCGCATTCGATCCAGCTCGACAAACTCCAGCGCTGCCTCGACGACATTTCAAGCGGCTGAGAGCTTAATCGCCTCCATCGTCTGCCGAAAGCTTGCCAGTGGTGGTCAGCTTCATTATATTAGGATTGTACCACATGTCTTCCAGACAGTTGACTTCATTCCGATAATCATGCCCTCATAGACATGCTTCGGCGGGGCCGACAGCATACGTCCCCGGTCGCTTAAAGTCAAACGGGGAGATATGCCATCAGTTTGACCGTCCTCCACCAGAAATCAGAACAGCCGATCTGCTCGCGGAGATCGCCGGCATACGGTCGCACAGATCAAATGCCCGCAGCATCCCTCACGAGTGTCGTTGATAAACTCCGGCGATAGAGCCGGCAGCCCGGGTCGGAACTAAATATTCGACCTTGGTGTGCCCGCCCTCATGCCAGCATCGACTGCATAACGCCCTTGCGAGAGATTGAGCTGGGCGATGGCATTCGCCGACCATGTATTCAATCAGCACTGACGCACGACCTTTCGCCAAAAGGCTCAAGCGCTTGCCGTTCTTTTCGAGACAGCACTTCGGGCTTTGGACACATAGCTCATAGCCTCTCGCCGCATATTTTCAGTGAAATAGATACGTGCGACTCGACCGGATACCTTGTAAGCGTCGCTCGCTACTCAAAAGCTCCACCTGCAAACCGACGCATTGGTTTCCAGCTCTGGCGGGCAGGCAATATGCCAGTGAGTTACAAACTTGCCGCTTTTGCCGGCAGAAGTAGAAGTGTTGACATAAAAGTTCATCGAACATCGTCAGTTCTTCATGTAATCAATCAGCGGCGGCAAGATACTGATCAAAGCAGGCAAATCTGTTTCCCCGATAGAAATATCGCTGATGCCGGAGATCACGACGATATCGCCAAGGAATATGAGCCTCCCGTGTATTCGGTGCGCTAAGCCGACGTGACAAACGCGTGATTGATTTTGCTTTGGCAGCAGCTGCCGTCTCAGCTTACTGACGGCAGCAATATCCGCCGGGTGCGGCGTTCCTGACTGATTCTGCCAGTTCCCAGTCTCTGCCGATATAATCATCATACGCCAGCGCCGTAAGATTTGAAAAATTGGAGCGGCAAATCGTCATATCCGGATAGGAGCATGGCAGCTGTCTGGTAATCATCTCACAGCGATCAATATCTTCGTTGGTGTATCATCAGTGTAGTGCACCACGCATCAGCTCGCGGTCTCGTATAAAATCAGGAAATCAGCGCTGTTTTATCGGTGCAGCACCCCAGCTCACGCAAATAAATCAAAAGAGTCATATCGACGACTTCTTCCGGTCTGGCGTCGTCGCTCAATTTTGTTAATTGGTAAAATGGGACCAAAGCCCTTGCTGCAAAGCCTTTGCAGCCCTGACGACAGTTTGCGCATCGGACCTTCCTGCCGAATCCACCAGTAAAATAGCAGTATCCACCGTTCGAATAATCCGCTCGACATCCAGAAGAAAAGTCGCGATGCCAGTATCGACAATGTTGATTTTATAATCTTTATAGGTAATGGAGCAGTTTTGCGGACAGATGCGATTCCACGCTCGCTCAATATCATTGCTGGCCACTGAGCACGATCAACGACTTCCTCATGCTCTCCAGATACGCCGGATTGGCGTAGCATCGTCATCAGCCAGCGTTGATTTGCCGGCGTCGACATGACGATGACGGCAACGTTAATAATCTTTTTCTCTCATAATTTCTCCTGTAGTATGCTAACAATTCTATTTAGTGTATGACACTCTTTTTCCGGCTGGCATAAGGCGAGTACACGAAAATATCATGCGAGTCCCAGAAGAGGTGGGATTTGGTGTGATATGTTTTGCCAAACGTTTTCCGAGGGATAGCGATTATCGGGTGATGAAAAGGGGTGGGAAAGTCTTGACATACTATAAATGATATAATTGATTAAATTAAAAATAGAATTAAATGAAACAATAGAAAGAAGTTTATAGGTAGCTTGGAAAGCTTGATTTGGAACCTATCCGGAAAAATGTACGTCGTGAACCGTATTGGCGTCGTGGGAAACGAGGATAGTTGATTACGAACGCCAGGATGTCCGGGGAGAGAGAGACTCGTTAAGGATTCCGGTGAGATCGAGGAGTTAGTAGCATGAATACAAAGGTTTGATGACGGTACCATTTCCTCCACCCGCTACGCCGACAGTCAGAAAATATCTGGATCAGATGCAGGAGAATCATGTTTTATGGTCAGGATTATTCAGCGGAACATATTTCAATGCTACAAAAGAAAAGGCAAGCGAGTTCAGGGAAAATGTCAAGCTTTTGCTGATTGGGGTAGCGGTTCCACAGTGGGTGCTGCTCAGCTCCATTATTGAAGGAACTGAATAGTAAACGGGCTGGCTGAGATTGTCTATGCAGGAAAGCGGTTTATCTCTCCTCGGCAGATGGCAAGGCTTTTGCGCGAGGAGTTGAAGAAAAAGACATTTGTTTAAATATTATTGCTAAAGATACCAGACCTAGCAGAGCCGAGAGCCATTTTCAGATATGTTGCGGACAGCGATGGAGTGCAACAACGGAAGCAGCATCAAGAATTGTTGTTACCGGTAGCAAGGGAGTTCGCCTGCTGGAAGAAATGGCAAAGGAAAATGGATATGCTTTTTAGAGTTTGAATCGGAAATCAGGGGTCTAGTTTTCGGCGTTTTCAAATGTCGGACTTTTCCACGATGGCACGTGGCAGGAGTTGACATTGCCGCATTGTTAGACGGACGGCAGGAAATGCTGCTAGCGGAAATACACGAAAGCAATTGCTCATTTGTACATGATTGTGGCGAAAGCATCGGCAGTGCCTATCAGAGAGGATATCAAATTGAGGTTTTGTCTGCCTGTGATTTGGATTTTTCCGGGAATGGCTGAGAGAATGGTGGAGTGACAGTTATTCCAGAATCAGAGGGCAAGGAAAAGAACTATATACGGATGGGCTTTGTTTTCCGAAGATTTACACTCTATGGGACGAGTTTTTACAAGATGTGCAATCCGATTTTGATTGAAACTTTTCTGCGGATCCAAAACTATGAAGAGAGCGGTCGAAATGCTTTCCTTCTCAGTTTCGGATGATTTTGCGTATTTAGAGAGTAGCTTTGCTCAAATCAATCCAGGAAATGGAAGAAGCTACGATTGGTGCTCATCAAGGAGTCTAGAATTCCGAGCTTTCTTATTGCCAAATGGAAAATATGAGCGAAAAGAATGGGGGAAGTTGTTTGTGTTTTTATATGGTGGCGGTAGTGCTGTCGGCTAAAATTAGACAGTCAATCCTTTTAACCAGGAGTGGGGGTTGAAAATTATAAACATGTTTCGGCGTTTGCGGGTTTCTACAAGAAGAAGCTTTTGACGGTATATTTCTGCTTGCCGAATCCCATCAACCAGTATGCTGCAAACATGGATGGCAAATAATTTATTGAGTACTCATGGCGGCGGGCCGACGGCGGTGCTGAACTGCTCGCTGGCGTCATTCGGCAGGCTCCAAAGGCAGCACTGTTGACGGTATTTACAGGGCAAACAGCGGAATGGGCGGAGCATTGCAGGAAGATTTATTGATTTGCGCCGGCAGACGCAGAGAGATATCGCAGCTTTTGGTGCACGCCCGGTTCTGCTATCGGCGTCCGAGATCCGATGGAGACGAGGACTATGCCGCCTGCTGGCGATTTTGACATCATATTCGTTACGTTTGCTAAAGCAGCGGGGAACGGCCTGATGGATACCTATGGTAAGCTCCATCAAGCCTGTGCGGGGACGAATATTCGAGTAATGGGGATTCCGAAAACGATTGACAATGATTTGGCAATTGTGACCATAGCGGATATGCCAGTGCCGCCAGATATTTAGCAGAAAAGTGTCAAAGGAGGCGGTCTTTGATGTCAAGGGCTTAGCCATTCATGTGGTCGTCATTGAAGCAATGGGGCGAAATGCCGGCTGGCTGACAGCATCTGCACTCGGGCAAGGCAAAAAGCAGGCGATGGACCGGATTTGATTTTATTGCCGGAAAAAGTACCTTTATCGAAGGGAGTTTTTGGAAAGGTGAAAGCCTTATACGAGGCAAAGGGCGGTGTCGTAGTGGTGGCGAAAGCGAGGCCTGCGAGAGACGGACAGTGCCGATTACGCCGCCAGTTTTCAAGACGCCGTTCCCTTTATGTACAGGGATGTCGGCTCCCATTTTGAGCAACGCTGATTACCAAAAAGCTGGGATAAGCTCCGGTCGGAGAGCGGCATTTTGAGAGCGGTCATCGGTCCCCTTCGATCGAGAGTGGCGTAAAGAGGCGATTTAGTTGGAGAAGAGGCGGTCAAAAGCTGGCTGTCGCCGGAGAAGCGGATGGTACATGACTCGCGGCGGAGTCAGTGATGCCCCGTACCGCTCCGAACCCTTTCTCCTTCCGGTAGAAGAGAGTTACATATACTATGTGATGCCGGCACCAGTATTTTAGCCGCTATGACGTAACACCGGCGTTTTTGTAGATGGCTGACTCCGCTGATGGGCGAGCTGCGGGAAATGGTGGGCTTTCGCGCGCCACTAAAGCATGCAGTCTGACGAAATGGGCGATACCGGAAAATAGCGGGAAGCCTAGCAGTGAGAGTCTAAAACGTGAGCCGGCGAGAGAGAATAGTTTTTGCCTGCTGTTTTTGTTTTGCGGATGAAAAGGTGGCTGGCAGCAGACTGTGACAGAGAGGAGAAACTATGAACACTGTCCAATTTCAGCGGAAGATTTGGGAAGAGAGAGCGAAGATTCCCTGGCTAAAGTTGGGTGATTCAGCGCAGTCTTTTTATGAACTGGCAAGACTGATGATTCCAGGAGATCGGGAGAAATAACGAAATCGGTCCTCGAACCAAAGTGCTGTACTGTCCGGTGAGCCAGTTGAATTGGTCAGTATCGATTTTTGTCAGTTAGTCAATCAAGAAAGGAAGTTCAGCTAAAAATGTTTGGTTTTTAAGCTATGGACGAATATTTACAGGAAAACGGCACAGTGGATTGAGCCGGAGCATTTTCTCTCGTTTCGGGGCTTTGATGCAGCAGCAGGTCTATGACCGGATTGCACTTGGAGCTTAGTGATACCATGCAGGAACAGAGGATGTTTCCGCAACCGGACTGTCCGGGAGAAAATAGATGAGCAGAGCTGCGGGCGCTGGGCGAGGCACGTTGTGCATTGGCGGCATTGGGATTATGGGCAGGTGGCGTTTAATGGGAGCGAAAAGCGACGCCGTGACTTGCCGAGGGTTGCTGAGCTACCGAGCCAGGTGCTGATGATTTCGAAGAAACGAGGGCAATTAACTGGCGCCGGCGGTTTAGGCGGGCGATGGACGCCTACTGCGGAACCACCGTTACCCACCAGCATAGAAAGAGATATTAGCACATGCCAAGCGGATTGTGTTATGCGGTATTTCCGGGATTGGCATCGGGCGGTGATTCGGCAGGCGGCGTATGGCGAGATGCGGCACATTTCAGTGAGTCTTTTGCAAAACACGAATGCCTTGATTATCACCAGTGATAATGCAGCAAAACCGTACTTTTTAGCCGAGGAAAACAATGTGCCGCCCATTGCTTCGAGGCGGTATGACCTTTTCGGCTGCTATCCTAGTAGAGTCCAAAGCGACACTGGCTACAGAGATAAAGAGGACACAGGAAAGCGAAAAGGCAAAACAAAGGAAAACAAAGGAAAACAAAAGGAAAACAAAGGAGAAACAAGGAAATCATATTTTGCCTGTGGTCAGATGGCTTGAAAGCAAAGCAGTCAGTATTTTCATAAATGCATAAGCAAACCGCCAGCTTTCGACAACAGCTTACTTTACAATGAGAGAAAGCTATGCTTACATCGTTAAAACCTTTGTGAGAAACGGCTATCCGGCTTTACAATTTTGCTTATGGCGCTTTTTAACGTCAATTCAGTTCCGCACGCAGGTTGAGAGCAATTCGAATGCCATGTAAGTCTTTCGCAGTCCGGCGCTACTGCAAGGCGCAGAATTAGCAAATGCTTTTATGGGCGGGCAAACGCAGTTTTAGAGATGCGACCTTAGAAAGAGAGAGCCAGTATGAGAAAGGAAGCGCGCGCCTGGTTTGCGGCGGTTCGCCGCTACGGAAGACATCACCGCCACGGTGGTATGTGCATAGACCATGGTCGGACATTCGAGTCCTGCTCAGGCGGCGATTGACGCCGGTTGTACGTCAGTGATGATTGGCGGCAGGGAACAGTAAGCCATTGGCAGAGAATATGGAATTGACCAGAGAGAGTCGTTAAGAAATGCGCATGCTCAGGAGGCGTTAGCGTGGAGGGCGAGCTGGAGCGTGATAGCATGCAGGAAGAAGATCATGTTTTCAGAAAACTCAGCTATACTGCACCCTTTGTTGCGGTCCGTTTGTCAAAGCGACGGGTGTCGATGCCTTGGCCAATTAGCTTACGGCGCGCGTGGTGCTACCAAAGGCAAAAACGTCAAGCTGCGCGAGGTGCGATTACGATTAACAGATAGCTTGGCTCGCGAGCTATGTTTTGCAGCTTGGTTTCACGCTCGGCCAATGTCCCGCCAGAAGTGAGTGGCGGAAATCAATGCACTAGGTGGTGCACTATCGGCGAAAGTCATCGGGTTCCGATTGCCCAGTAAACGTTGATTCAAAGTCAGCGGGATTCCGCAAAATCAGTGTCGATACCGATATTCGCCTGGCGACAACTCAGAAACAGTAGGGAGTGTTCCAAAGCCGACCGGAGCTTTTAGAGTGCCGTGGCACAGATGGATGATCTGATGAGATGCCGGCGTTTGATCCGAGGATATTTGACACCGGTGATAGACTATGCGATAATGTTCGGAGATGTGCCGCTGCCGGAATATCAGAAAGCTTAGTGAAGCCATTCAAGACGCCGTAATGGAGTAACCCGGTAAGATGATAGTGAGGTTTGGGAAGCTATCATATGGCAGCATTGAGGTCAAGGAAGCTTATGGGCTAAAGGCAGAGTACGAAGATGAGGTAGCTATAAGATGGCGGGGGATGAGGCAAGCTGCCGTAAGGAAAGCTAACCGAGCGAGATGATTAGTAGAGTTTGGGAAGCTATCATGCGGCACCGCTTATTAAGGTCAGAAGCTTAGCAGAGCGAAAGGCAGAGTAGGAGATAGGTGAGATATCAAGATGGCGGGGATGGGCAAGCCGCCGTAAAGGAAAGTAACCAGTAAGATAGATGCTACCGGTTGCTCAAACCAAAATGTGACTCTGATAGCAGAACCAGCAAGGATAGCTTACCTGAAATGCAGGAGATGATAGGCTGAAAATCAAAACATAACGAAACAAGACCAAAAGACGAGCGCAGATGAAAAGAGTATTTGGGCATGAAAACGATTTGATGTACCCAGCGATGGCAGGTGCTAACGGCTAACCGGTAGAGCACTGGTACGCAGGAGTGTCTGCCGGACGCTGGGACGCTTTGGCTGTCATGACGAGGTCAAGCGAGTTTACCATGCACTTTCGAGGCATGTTGGCACCAGCCAAAGCCGCATTAACGGCAGAGATTCATCTTGGCGAGCCAAGGTGTATGCTCGGGCAGATATCAGGCCAGGTGGGGAATGGTGCTTTACTGCCAATTTGCGGCAACAGCTGCCAGAGAGCTGGGAGCAGATACCGCGTCCAATCAGGCACGGTGAGGCGAAATGATGAGATTGAATGCTGTATCTGCTGGGCGGGGGATGAGGGCAGTTAACTGCTCAAGCACAGATATGGAGTCAAAAGCGCTCGAAAGGCAGGATTAAAGTGCTACTGTATCCAGGAGAACAGGACGATGAGATGGAACGCTGGCAAGATGTTTTGCAGATACAGCTGAATATTGGTTTTAATGAATGTCGATCCAAACAAGTTACCGCAGCCTATGAGCCGATTTGGGCGGTGGACAGGCAAAACTCCGCCGGATCAGGACGTGTATTCATCGCCCGCTGTATGAAGGAGCTTACCGGTGGTGCGGATAGTGTTTATGGCGGGGCTTAAAGAAAAGAAAATGCCGCTATACTTGCAGGATTCCGGAGAGATGACGGCGGGCTGAGTGCGTTGACCGATTTTGGAGGAAAACTTCGGCATACGCCGGAAGGATATTTAGAGATTGTCAAACCTATTTGCAACGAGGAAAGGGTGAATAAGATGAGGCGAGGTTTGAATATGGAAAGAAAGGAACGATGAGTTGCGGAACTGCCGGATACGACCGATGTTTTTATTCCCGGAGTAACGGTGGCCGGATCCGGGCATACGGAAGAAACTGGAAGAAGAAACTGCTCAAAAGCTTGCAGGCGCCCATTATGGTATACCGCCTTTAGCAGGCTTGCTCATGCCACCGGCAACAAATGCATCGTGTCTTTCCGGACAGAGGAGTCAAGGGCGATGCAGCCGACATCGCACCAGCGAAAATAGCGACAGCTCCTGCAGGAGCTTTATTCGGTGGGGTAAAGAGATATTTTGCTGCTTTGTTCAGATGGGTTTGCACCGGAAGAATACCAAGGGAAAGGTACTGACGGGCGTTTTGGGAAAGAGGCTGTTTTGACGAGTTTTGGCGAGCGGTCAGTTAAAATCATGGCAGCGAAGATTATGAGCATTTAGTTGACCTTGGAACGACACTCAGGGCGATCGGGGTGATTATGAATAAAATGTATGATACCGATGTAGCGATTATGATTGAGCACATCGATTAATCCTATGGCGGTTATAGCGGCGGTTATAAACATTCGGCGGCAGGAATTACGCGATGGCGCAATGTTGCCGATCATCACACTGACGTTATGCAGCGGGTTTACGCCGGTGGTGGGCATAATACGATGCGTTCTAAGTTTGATGAAACTCGTGACATGATGGAGATGGGTAAAAGTTCTTCTGCTGCGATGCGGTGCTGGACGCAGCCGGCCAGACTGCAATTTTAGTGGCTACGCCAAGGAAATGCAACGCTGGCAGGCTGGCGGCAGCCGACCGGCGTACCTATAGTGCGTTGGGCGGAGAAAAATGCGATGTTTTAGTCTTTGGAATGCCGCAGTCGCTACGGGGGAAGGAAATGGGGACCAATCCGATGGCGTGTTCTGCAAGCGATTTCGGCACAGGTAATCCGGCATAAGCGGGTGCCTGTGAGCTGACCGGTGTGTGATTATTTGCTCGAGCCTGTGTAACGGCTATTTTCACGAGGAGCTGGCCGTATTTGCCGAAGCTTTCGGCGATATGTTCCAGCATAGTCGGATGAATACGCTACCGGATGGAATCGTATGTTATTTTGCGACGGATGCGAATATATTCGGCAGTACCGGTATTGCAATCTGCCTTTCACCCGTTTCATGGATTTTCCTATGATTAGCTGTGCGCATATTGCCGATGCGGCGGCAATTTATATTGTCGGACGCAAGAGCGCATAGTGCCAGAGGGATGGGCTGTAGACCATGAGCCAGTTTTGAAGAGCTACCGCCGATACCATCGTGGGAGAAAATCCGAATATTTTGGCATCGCCACTTACGTTCGGGCGACCGCCGTTCGCGTGATATGAGAGAGTAAGAATCCTTCCGCTTTCAAAAACCGGTTTATGGCGGGTCGGAAATAGATCAGCAGAATATGGTATCGCTATGTTGGTGAGTATTCGCTTTGATGCCGCACTGGAAGAAAAACATTGCGTTTTACCGACCTTTTGCTGGAGCATGTGCGTTACCTTTACAGCGGTGCTATCGCCATAGTAGTTGAGGCTTCCATCGGGTATATTCATTTTCGTAAAAAGCCCAAAATTGTGGGCTACATAATATCTGTTGTAAATATAGCCTATCTGATTCCGTCCATTGCCCTGTTGGGGTTTTTGATTTCCATAACCGGAATAGGCAATACCACAGCGATTATTACCCTTACCATATATGCGCTATTGCCCATTGTTCGAGCACCTATGTGGGGATAACAACATTGATGCTAAAATTATTGAAGCCAGCGGAGCGATGGGGAGTAAGAATATCAAATCTTGTATCAGATTAAACTTCCTAGTATTCCCGTCATCTTTCTCGTCGCATTGAATATGGTTACAATGACAATAGCGTTAGCCGAATTGCTTCTCTTTGTCGGAGCGGGAGGCTTAGGTGTGGCAATTTAGAGGAATTACCACGAACAATGACATCCCTATTTTGCTTGGGGAGTTTACTAATTCGATATTGGCGTTGACGGTGAGATGGAATTTTCAGCCTTGCTTGGAAAAATTAGCTTCTGCTCATAAATTAAAACTGGCGAATATAGTATGGAGCTTCGGTCTTATTGGGCTAATTGTCGTATTTGCCGTTGGACTCTGCAAAATGGAAAGAATAGCAGCATCGAGATTGCTTCGAAGCCGACATCAGAGGGCTATATATTGCGATTGGTGGGAGCTGATAAAAATGATACGACGCTAAAGGGTGAGATACAACACTATGGCGTAGGGGGCGGAACAGCCAATATTCACCCGGCGATGGTAGGGAGATTTTTGATATGTATCCGGAATATACAGGAACCTCTTGGCAGATTGTGTTAAAAGAACAAGAGCCCGTACAGAATGCAAAACTTTTGATATCCTTGATAAAGAATACCCAGTAGAGTATCATCCCGCATGATGGAAGAGATGCTGGCTTTATAATATCTATAACCAGGGATACGAGCAGATTTGGCAGAAAATATCACGGTAAAGACATATACGGATTTGGCGAAATCTGCCGCTGATTTTACGTTTGGAGATAGCATGTTTGACGAGAGAGAGAAGAGAAGCCGACTACAGTATGGTATTGATTGGATGGATGGAATGCCTAACTGTCTATTGACCAGGTCGAGCTTTTATTCAGCAAATAATTTAGAAAGTTGCTGAGACTTAGTGGTCAAAGATGCTTAAAAAGAATATCTAAAGAAAAAAAGTAGATGGTAAAAGAGTTCAAGACGAAAAATTGCCTGTAGGTTATAATATTGTTGCTGGGAAGATGTCATTTGGAAATAAACAAGATATTGGATCGCTAAAGATGTTGCTCCTACGCAGCGTAGCAATGGATATGCAAGGACACTGTTGCAGACGGAAAAAGGTCTTAAGAGGATTAAGTTTAAGAGAGGGATTGCGGTTGTTTGGCTATCCTGAAGGGTTTTCAGTGATACTGAATAAAGAGCTGGATACGACTTGTTAGGAAATACTGTTGTTGTTCCTGTAATTGGAAAGCAGTCATAAAGCGTGTCTTGAACATTTATTATCAGGAGGGTAACAGTAAATGAGACTAACAAGTCAAAGAGATATGAGGATAGTGATGAATGAGGATAGTGCGAGGTCGAGGACAAGATAAATTCTTTTTGAGCGATGTTGATATTATCGTTAAACAAAAAGATGTTGTGAGAATATTCATTCAAGTGGTTTGCAAGGATGGTTAGAAGAAAGAGGAGTAGAAGTGGTACCCAAGTGAAAATACCCAAATGCCTCCTGACTTTTTCTGAACCCGGATGACCAACTAAAAATCTATTAGAGGTAAAAGCATTCAATAGAAATGCGGGACCCAGTTTTGACATTGCTGATTTTAGAAATGTATGAGGAAGAAATAATAAATAAACCTTATAGTTGGATGTAGATTATCTCATTTTGGATTTGATGAAATGAGGTGCGGATGGCTATGTTACGATTGAAGAATATATGATGGGAGATACAATCTTTAAGATAGCAAAAAGACAGTTCAAGCACTCTATTTTGTTTCTAAATGCAAAATAGGTAGAGGATAAGCCGAGAAAAGAGCCTTAAAACGATTACCACCGTTTTGTAGTGGGTTTACTAAAAATATTCCTTTGTGGTATTTGGAAATGGGAAATATGAGGAAAAAGCGATATAATAGGATGGACGAGAAATTGACAAATACAGAAGTTGTCGCTAAGTATAAAGCATCAGTTTTGTTTTTGGGGAAAAATACGGAGGCAGGGGTATAAATGGATAATGAATGGCAAAATAGAGATTTATATGTGAACAAGATATTTTTATCTAAAAGGAATTCAAGTGGCAATTATCTAAAGAGATTACCGGTAATATCAAATCTATAGGGGGACTGGAATTAATCTAGACCAGTCACAATGTTTTGTTGGAAGAACGGGTTGGAAAATCACACTGATAGAAGGATTAGCAGTGGCAATGAGGTTTAATGCAGAAGGTGGAAGTGTAAATTTCAGTTTTTCTACTAAAAGAATCACATTCAAATCTTCATCGAATATATTACGCAGTGAGTCGAGGTGGAAAACCAAAAGATGGTTTTTCTTACAGCAGAAGTTTCTATAATGTAGCATCAAATGATTGATGACTTGGATAACGGTCCGGGCGGTCTACCAATTATATTAAGCTATAATTGGATTATCTTTACATGAACAATCACATGGAGAAAGTTTTATGGCATTGGTAGAAAATAGATTTTCTGAAACGGATTATATATATTAGATGAACCTGAGGTCTGACGTATCACCAATGAGACTTATGGAATTGATATGTTATATATTAGCAGGATAATAATTCTCAATTTATAATTTCTACACTCACCCATGCGTATGACATTTTCCAGATGCAGAAGTTATTGAAATAACTCAAGAGAAATAAAATCAGTTGACTACAAGGAAACCGAACATTTTTAATAACAAAGAGATTTATGGATTCTCGGAACAGATGATAAAGATTGTTAGACTCAATTTGATTTATATTTGAGAGGAATATATAAAAATGGTGAGGAAGAATATATCATATTGGATTAACTGTTTCTGATTTAGATCAGCTCAATAGCATTTTACAATGACATTCTTGGACTTGGATTAAGGAGAAATCATGATGACCGGTGAGGAGACGGACAAGCTGTTTCCAAAAGAAAAGAATTGTAAAGCGAGAGTTGCTTTATTTGAATGGCTCTAAGGCAGTTCAAGCCCACCAATCGAACTGATTCAATTTGTAGACGAGGATGTAAATAAAGTAAAATCAGATTTATACGACTTCTATATCAAGTATGCTTCTATACGGATGATAATGAGGGCTATGTTTATAACAGTCTTATTGAAAAGCATGAGATGTATCTGAACCTCAGTATTTTGCGATTTCAGATTGCAAGGTTTTGGGGAAAGCTAAGGCATTTTATTTTAAGGATTTCGAGTGGGTGTTCTTGAGATGATGCAGCCTTTGTAAGCCCGAGGTTGTCAGAGAAATGTGTGACCGTATAATAAAGGAACGGGTTGAGCTGCACAAAGGATAACTCCCAGTTTGTCGAAGTATCAAATAGGATATTACCAAAGAGGAAGTAAAAAGCAAATTGCCGATAACTTCCTTTTGTTGTCATCCATGGAAGGAGAGTATGGAAGAACTGAAAATAAGGATAAAAACGGCATTAGCACAAAAGGAAAGATTGGAAAGACCACCTATGAGGTTGTTGTCCATTTCAATGAGAATGCGACAGAAACAATGCAAGATAAGTTGACAAGAATAATGTTGGAGAGCTTAGGAGGAGAAAATCGGACGAAAAGATGAATTTTGATTAAAAAGTCCTTGACAAAGTAGCAACAGGAGGCGCAAAATGACATTTATTTAACTACCTTTACTCTCGGTATTGTTGCGCTTTTCGCTCCAGGGGATGTCAGTTTATAGAGCATAAGATGACAATGGTGCATCCCGCTCCAGGTAGTCTTCGCTTTGGATGAAATCCCAAAAGCACATCAGGTATATAGAAAGTAAACAGGGTTTGGCAAAAGCGGTATGTCTGATTGTGATTGCTGATTTTCGCTATCTTCCGTTTATTTTCCGTCTTGCTTTTCCGTTTTTGCAGAGTAACTTTTAAAGCTGCTTTTCTTTGCCAGTTTCTGATATACTATCCTTATTTATAAAGCGAGATAAGATGCGGTCATCGATGGAAGCACAGAGGTCTGCAGTGCAGGCACGGACAGGCATTTGACTTAGGAGGAGCTATGGAGGTTCTGTGTTTTCTGGTAGCATTTTTAGCTTATCCATTATCGAGCGATTTGCGGGATTGGCGGCGGCGTCAGTATCAAAGCCGACGTGGATTCCCTTTCAGGTTATGCCGGTGGCGGCAATCAACAGCTTTTGTCAGAGTGTACGGTGCTTGACGATGTCACTTATTCCGTCATCAAGCAAAGCTGTCAGGAGATTCAGCGGTAGCAAGCCCAAAACGACGCCGCTGGCACTGGGGAGCGGTTATCGGCGGGGTTCCTAGGCAAAATTAGTTTGATGTGTGCAGGCAATCACTTTAGCCAATAAGAAGGTTAGCATGAGTTCGGCAGTTTGCCTGCTCCTGATTACTCGAGACTTTGCTTTATACCCTGCTTAAAGATCAGTCAAACCAGACAAATCAAAATCCGGTTCTAAGCAGGCTGATTGGCTTACTTTTTAGGGCTGGTATCTACTCTTGGGGATTGGCGGCGGACCGATTAATTTTGGTAGTGCTTTTTATTTCTTTTCGATGAAGACCAAAGAGACTGGCGGCGCCAATTCGCTATGTCGATCACTTTTTCGCAGCTGGCAAGCTTTTGCGAGAGTTGTTTTATAGCGGAAGAAGTTCCAGCGGTTTCCCCGATTTTGCTCCCTGATTACGGTGATTGGCGGTATGGCTGGCGGCATGGATTTGTACCAAAGATTAATCGCCGCATTGATAACCAAGTGGTGGACCGGCTGTTTATCGCCTAATGGTTGTTTTGATTGGAGTGCTAACGCCTATAATATCTGGCGTTTCCGGTAAGAGGAGGAAAAGCTATGAATTGAAAACCTTGAGCCGAAGCGTGCGACAGATTCAAAAGCCAGCTCAGTAGCAACAGCATCGCTGTCGGTACTGGAAGTTGTGTTTGAGTGTAGTTCCGCTGGCGATGTCAAGACGATTCGACTACGGTGTTTATGCCGGCGGTATGGGGCAGGTCTGGAAATGCGGCATCGCTTTTTGCTTTTGCTGGCGAGTGTGCAGCCTTAACGACCGGTGTTCTGGCGGCGGAAAGCTGGGGGCAAAAAGAAAACGTCCGTCAGACTGGCGGCGAACTTTGACGCCGAAGATATCGCACGACCATTGGTGCAGGCTTTGCCTTTTTCCAATATTGATAAGTTTTTCGACCGCTTATCGCTTGTTACTCGCCTGACAGCCGATGTGAGCAATGTTCAAAAGCAACATCAAATGCTACATGCGCAGCAGCAGTGCGGGCACCGTTTGGTACGAGTGGTGTTTTACTATGATTGCCTCGTTTTCCATTAACCGGCAGATTTCCCTGATTTTTGTGGTAGCCATTCCTACTAGCGTTGGGGTTGGGGCTGATTATTATTCGCTCCGGTGGTGATGCCGGTCTTTCCAGCAGGTCTTTGCCGATTATGACCGGTTTAAACAAAGTCGTGCGGGAAAACGTTCGCATTCGGGTCGTAAAATCCTTTAAATCAGGAAAGGGACTTTGAGATAAAAGGTTTGAAAATATGTCCCGCTAAGATTTTTCAGGGCTGCCAAAGGCGGGCGACGATTACCCTCAATAATATGCCGATGATGCGGTTTTATGTACTCCCTGTATGCTGCTGGTTTTCTTGGCTGGGTGCCAGAGCGATTATCGCCGTGGTAATAATGGGGCGCTGGGGCTGACGACCGGTCAATTAACGGCACTATTTAGCTATTTATGCGATTTTGATTAGCTGGTAATTAACATCGGTGATCTTTGCCATGATTATGATTACCTCTTCTTCGGCAGGAAAGTTGTAAAATTCTTAAATGAAAGCAATGCAAATCCAAAATCCTGTCTGAAGTGAAGGACGGCTCAGTGGTTTTAATCAGGTCCAGCTTTGTCTATTACACAGATGCCGATAAGAAAGTCTTGGAGCGTATTAATTGCAAATCGCCTCCGGCGAACGGTCCGAGCAATATCAGCGGGCATTGGTTCTTCTAAATTGAAAGCTTGGTTCAATGATTCCTCGGCTTTATGATGTAAGCGAGGGGCAGTGTTTCAGGTAGGGCGAGCGTTGGGTATTGCGCCGTTATCCATGAACACCTTGCGTGGGCGGTAACCATGGTGCTGCAAAAAAATGAGCTTTCTCCGGAACGATTAAGAGCCTGCGCGGGACGTGAAAATACCAGTGATGAGGAGCTGGTGTGCGGGCCCCGCTGGCTGGCATGTGCCGGTGATTTTATCCGCTCGTTTTCACGGGGATATGATACCTATATTGAACAGGGCAGCACGAATGTCCGGCAGTCAGAAATAAACGGCTGTGTGCCAGAGCCCCTGCTGAAAAAGCGAGAAGGTGCTGATCTTGGACGATTCGACCAGTGCGGTCGACACCAAAGACGAACACTTGACGATTAAACGTTCATGCAGGAGATTCGGATACGACCAAATCATTGTTGCACAGCGGGTTAGTTGCACGTTGCCATGCCGATAAGATTGTGCTGGACGAGGGTAAAATCTCGGCACTCGGTACGCCATGATAAACACTGAAAACTCACTCATTTATCCAGAGTCTTTGGTCCAGCAGAAGGAGAGGAGTAAGATGGGTAGGAAAGAAAATGCCGGCGCTCCCAAACTGGACTTTAAAATTGCTCGCCGGATTTTTTCGTATATAGAGCCGGGCAGGGCAAGCTGATGATTTTGTAGTGCTCTGTGTTTTGCTCAGCTCGCTTGTCAGTGCCGCCCTCTCCTGCTTTGTTTTCAGAATTGATTGACAATTATATTATGCCATCTTAACGGTGGAGTCGCCTGTTTGGGCTTTGCCATTGATGATGATGGCGCTTCTTTATTTAACCGGAATTACCGCCTCATACTATAATAGAATGATTGTAACCTTGGCGCAAAGACCTTAAAACAAATTCAGGATGAGTCTTTACCAAGATGCGGGCTTTGCCGGTGCCATTTTGATAGTCATACCTGCAGGGGAAGTGATGAGTCTTTATACCAATGATACAGACACATTGCGGCAGGTGCTGGCACAGGCGATGCCACAGTGATTGCCTCGATGTTTACCCTGATTGAGGGGTATTTTTTCAGTATGCTCTCCAGCATCAGTATTCATTGACGGTGTTGGTGCGCTGATTTTCCTGGTTATGCGGGGAACCGGTAAAATTGTGGGCAAGATTGGCATTCATTTGCCGAGCAGCAACGGACGCTGGCGAACGTGAATATGGCTATGTGGAAGAAATGATGGGTGCAAAAGGTAGTGAAGGTATTTTGCTGCAACAGAGCAAGAAGCGGCTCCGCCAGCGTAATCAGGCTTGGGCGGACAGCTCACAGCCAATGCCAATGCCAACCTGCTGATGCCGCTCATGAATGGGTTGGCTATTTTTCAATATGTTATCATTACCGACTCTTATGGCAATCAGCGGTATGACGAACTTTGGTTTGACCGGCGTTAACGTTATGTCGCGCTGGGAATGATTGCCTCCTTTGTTATGACCAGAAACTGTCTGGCCGCTGGGACGAATTTCAGCCAGTTTAATTATGTGGCGATGGCATTTGCCGGAGCAAAGAGGATTTTGGCACATGGACGGCGGCCGAAACGGACGAGGGATATGTAACGCTGGTTAATGTTCATTGATGATATCAGTCCAGATTCAGGAATGCGAAGAAAAAACCGGGCACACTGGGCATGAAACACCGCATCAGGCGGACGACAGCGTTACGTATACGCAGCACCGAGGGCAAATCACGATGGATGATGTGGATTTTAGCTATGTTCCGGGAAAAAACCGTACTGCACGATATTACGCTTTATGCCAGGCCGGGCAAAAAGATTGCACCTTTGTTGGAGCAACCGGTGCAGGAAAACGACGATTACCAATTTGATTAACCGTTTTATGATATTGCCGGCAAAGTCGCTATGACGGGATTGACATATCAATAAGATTAAAGGCGGATTGCGTCGTTCTCTGGGCGATCGTACTGCAAGAGTTAATTTGTTTTACCGATACGGTCATGGAGAACATTCGCTACAACAGCTAATGCAACCGATGAGGAGTGTATTGCGGCAGCAAAGCTGGCAAATGCCGATGGTTTTATTCAAATGCTCAGCGCGCGGCATGATACAGTCTTAAAGGGCGGCGGCGGCCCGGACTGTCGCAGGGGCAGCGCCAACACCATCAGTGCTCAGGCGGCGGTGTCGAATCCATGAGTCATGATTTTAGATGAGGCAACCTCTTCGATTGATACCCGGACGGAAGCTT